>OIFQ01000010.1_pt1 | contig 274339 bp, 263 predicted proteins | sample 1582051 | NCBI WGS metagenome assembly OIFQ01 (sample SAMN07501058, study PRJEB24779) | human gut metagenome | isolation source: stool | host: human infant | place: USA: Pittsburgh, PA | reverse complement strand
CGTAGGAGTCTGGGCCGTGTCTCAGTCCCAATGTGGCCGATCACCCTCTCAGGTCGGCTACGCATCGTCGCCTTGGTGAGCCGTTACCTCACCAACTAGCTAATGCGCCGCGGGCCCATCTTATAGCGGATTGCTCCTTTAATTGCTACTTCATGCGAAGCTACAATCTTATGCGGTATTAATCTTCCTTTCGGAAGGCTATTCCCCTCTATAAGGCAGGTTGCCCACGTGTTACTCACCCGTCCGCCGCTAATCCGTTCCCGAAGGAACTTCATCGCTCGACTTGCATGTGTTAGGCACGCCGCCAGCGTTCGTCCTGAGCCAGGATCAAACTCTCAATAAAAAGTTTAATCTTGCTACTTGATTTCTCAAGTTTACTCGTAAAAAAGAATTGCTGGTTTTTAACTTTATATTCTGTTCAATTTTCAAAGACCAATTTGTGTGTCGCACTCAAGCGACTTGCTTATCTTAACACCCTCATCGAAACTTGTCAACAACTTTTTTATCTTTTGTTGCGACCTCTTGTGCTGAGGAACGAGACTTATAATATCATCTATATTCTTATCATTAGTATATTAAAATGTAAATATAACAATTTTATCTTTAAATCTCTTTATATATTGCAATAATACTCTATATTTCTTATGTAGACACACTAGGGTTAGTTTCTAATATATTATAAAAAAACTAATTCTACAAAAACCCAATAAAACCCTACACATCTAAAAATTAGTCTTACTAAAATTTTATGATTTCCTAGACATTAAAAAAAGCCATACCAAAACTTTTAAAGCATTGGTATAGCTTGAATGGTAGTCCCTAGGGGAATCGAACCCCTGATTCCACCGTGAGAGGGTGGCGTCTTAACCTCTTGACCAAGGGACCAAAGACATTTGTTATTATATCACACTTTTCCCAAAATTATAATTTACTTTCCAAACAAATCCATTCATTTTTTTAGTTTTTTATGTAATTTACTCCTTTTTCCTTTATTTCTCTTTATCTTATGATTTAATTTTCACCATTTACCTTGCTAATGAATTTTCTCACTACCTCTTCATACTTTTCTCTATTTGCTCCATAGCATTCCATATGATCTGCATCTTCAACCAAATATAATATATCTTCCTTATTAGCTCTTTTATTATACATATCTTCTGCCATAGTATATGGAACTAACTTATCCTCTTTTCCATGGATAAATAAAATTGGCTTATTAGAATTCTGTATTTCTTTTAATGGATTAACTTCATCCATATCAAAATTACATCTACATTTAATCTTTTTTCTTAGTAACCAATATACAGGTTTAAAAGGAATGTATCTTTGTTTATCAAACTCGTGCTTTATTTCTTCTTTTCCATTAGAAAAACCACAGTCATCAATGATGAATTTTACTTTATTATTATTAACTCCACACATTAATACAGTTGCTCCTCCTAATGACTGACCATGAAGACCTATATATATATCTTCTCCATTCTTCCCTTCTAAATACTTAATCCACCCATCTATATCATTCTTTTCATAATATCCATAGGTAGTATACTTTCCTTCACTTCCGCCATGTGCTCTTTGATCTACTAAAAGAACATTAAACCCTTCATTTAAAAACAATCTAGCAAAAGGCATATGAATATGATAATTAGCACTATACCCATGAACAAGTATCATATATTTATTATTCTTATATTTTTCAATAAGGTACCCCCTTAAGGTATATCCCTCTGAAGATTTAATTTTTACATTAAAAATATCTTCCTCATTATAAATTTCCTCATCTAAAATTCCTTTATCTTTTAAATATAGAAATGCCTCTTCTTTATTCTTCTTATGTTTTAAAAATATCCTTTTAAAGGCTAATTCTGAAGAATAGTGTAAAAATATAACTCCAAAGATAAGTATCAAAATAATTAAGCTAACAATTGCCAACATACTTTTACCTCCCTATCCTTTACTTTTATAAATTATACTAAAAATAAAAAAGAGTAGCTATAACTTTTCTTGCTACTCTCTCTTATTTAATAGATGAACACATTTTTTCCCCTTCCAATTAACCTTGTAATTTTTCTGCTAAAAGCTTTAATTCTTCAAGTGTTAATTTCGCTAAGTAAGGTCTAGATATTTCATTCCCCTCTTGAATCTCACCTCTTCCAAGTTTAAGAATTGTACTTATATACATTTCTCTATAATCCCTCACTGCCATAAAGATTCACCCCCTTTTATCAACTGTTTCTCATTATATTTTATATACTATGCTATACCCCAATAATGATTACAGCTTTTGGATGTATAATATTTTTATATTATATCACAATAATGTAAATTTTCAAAATATTAGGTCAAAAAAATAAGAGAGGTATCCCTCTCTTATTTTCCATCTAAATATGAAACTGCACTTAATGAAGCAATATTTCCTTCACCAGCAGCTTTTATATACTGATAGGGCTTACCAACACAATCTCCAGCTGCAAAGCATCCTTTAAGATTTGTTTTCATAAGTCTATCAACCTTTATATGACCTTCCTCTTCTTGAAGTCCTGGTACTAATTGCGATGGAGATATGGCATCCTTTAATAAGAATACCCCATCTGCTTCTATCTCTCTTGATTTAAATAAAAGCTTAGAAACCTTACTTTCTCCAACAATCTCAGTTGGTTTATCTTCAACTAACTCTATTGAGTCATTTAATTTATAGTTACCTTTATATAATGGAATATAATAAACTTTACTTGCAAGTTCACTTACATAGTTAGCTTCATGTTCCCCTTCTTCATTAGAAGATATTATACATACGGTTTTTCCTTTATATAAAGGAGCGTCACAAGTTGCACAATACCCCACACCTTTACCTAGGAATTCTAACTCTCCTTTTAAAGGCTTCGAGAACTCTACTCCTGTTGCTAAAATTATTGATTTAGCTTCGTACATTTTATCATTTGCCATTAAAGTGAAGTATTCACCCATAGAATAAACATTATTTATTCTTTCTTCAGTAATTTCTATTCCCATAGAGCTTATATGCTCTCTAAAAGCTTCTCCAAGCTTACTTCCTGTAGAATTAGGGAATCCTAAATAGTTATTTATTTTTGGTGCTCTTTGTACCTTTGAACTAAGATTTCTCGTACCAAATAATATAAATGATTTATTTCTTATCTTAGCATTAAGGGCCGCTGATAATCCAGCAGGCCCACTACCTATAATAGCTATATCATATCTATCCATTAGAAATTAAAGAACCTCTTCTATAGCTTCCTTTAATATATCCTTTGGCATAAATCCTACTTTTGTTTCTACTTCAGCACCATCTTTGAATATCTTTATTGTAGGTATACTTTGAACGCCATACTTTGTAGCTGTTTCTGGACTTTCATCCACATCAATCTTTAACACCTTAACTTCTCCCATTTCTGAAGCAACCTCTTCTAAAACAGGTGCTAACATCTTACAAGGTGCACACCAAGTTGCAAAGAAATCAACAACTACTACTCCTTTCGCATTAAGTACTTCTTCATTAAAATTACTATCATTAATATGGTTTACCATTTTATTACCTCCTTATACCCCTTAGGGGTATGTTTCATTTTCTTTATTGTATCTCAATTTATGTCCTATGTCAACCATAAGCCTATATTTATTCTGCTGTATTTACATTATTTTTATTCTTTCTATCTAATTTATTTAATTCTCTACATTCAAAACAAATACACCATTCCTCTCCTGTACTATCATTCCTTTGAAAAAAGAAATCTTTCCCTTCCTCATCTTTTCTCATGCGAAATCCCATGCCGCAGAAACTACATGAAAGGGGTAAAAAATTATTTAACTCTCCTGATGAAATATCACTAATCAAAACTTCCACCTTCTCCAATATAAATTTCTTTATATTAAATTCTATTTTACTGTGCCTTTATTATTACAAAAATTAAAGAGGATATATAAAGTAATAATCACTTAATATATCCTCTTAATGAACTTAATTATGCACAAACTTATTTAATTTTTTATATATACCTTCTATATTCATTAACTCTTCATGAGTTCCTCTCTCTTCGATACCTTTATCTGTAAGAACTATAATTTCATCTGCATTTCTAATTGTAGAAAGCCTATGAGCAACTACTATAGTTGTCCTTCCTTTAGCTAATTCATCAAGAGACTTCTTAATATAATACTCTGTAGTATTATCTAGTGCAGATGTTGCTTCATCTAAAATAAGTATTGGAGGATTTTTCAAGAATACTCTTGCAATAGATATTCTTTGTTTTTGTCCCCCTGAAAGCTTAACTCCTCTTTCTCCAATATAAGTATCATAGCCATCTTCTAAACTCATAATGAAATCATGCATATTAGCTTTTCTTGCAGCTTCATATACCTCTTCATCACTAGCTTCCATATTACCATATCTTATATTATCCTTTATTGTACCAGTAAATAAGAATACTTCTTGTTGAACTATACCAATATTTTCTCTTAAAGAACTTAAAGTAACATCATAAATACTCTTATCATCTATTAGGATATCACCTTTATCTATATCATAAAACCTTGGAATAAGATTACAGAAGGTTGTCTTACCTCCACCTGAAGGACCAACAAGAGCTAGAGTTTTTCCAGCTTCTATCTCTATTGATAATCCATTTAAAATTTGATTATCTTCATAACTAAAGTATGTGTCCTTAAAGGTTATCTTACCTTTTACATCCTTTAATTCAATTGCATCTTTCTTTTCCTTTTCTCTATCCTCTGCAAGTATCTCAACATATCTTTGGAATCCTGTCATACCACTTTGGAATTGCTCCATAAAGTTAATAAGCTTCTTAATTGGGTCCATAAACACCTTAATATATAAAAGATACGCTGTAAAATCTCCTACAGTAATACTGCCGTTAAAAGTATATATTCCCCCGGCAATTAAAACTACATAATTAAGAATATCTAATGAAAAGTTAGCTCCTGAGAAGTATTGAGCCATTATTTTATATGCACCTTCTCTTGCATTCATAAAGCTCTTATTTCCCTCTTCAAACTTTTCTTCCTCATAATCATGTGTTACAAAGGCTTTTGATACCCTTATACCACTAATGCTATTTTCAAGTCCTGCATTTACCTTACCAGTTTCTACTCTAGTTTTTAAGAAAGCTTTATTCATTCTCTTTCTTTGATACATTGTAAATATAACTATTATAGGAATAAAGGCAAATATAATTAAGGTTAAAGTTAAATTTATACTGCTTAAAACTATAAATGAACCAATTAACATTACTATTGATATAAACAAATCTTCAGGACCATGGTGTGCAAGCTCTGAAATATCTTGTAGGTCATTTATAATTCTTGACATAATGTCACCAGTTTTTGTGTTATCAAAGTAGGTATTAGGTAATTTTTGAAGATGATTAAATACCTTTCTTCTCATATCTCCTTGCATTCTTACACCTACAACATGTCCTTGATACTGCATAAAGTATCCACATCCTGCTTTAATTAAAAATAAAATAATTAAAGTCACTGCAAATACTCCAATTACTCTTAGTTCTCCATGATTTGTAGCATTGTCCACTATTTCTCTTGTCATCATTGGATAAACTAAATCTATTGCAGCCGCTAATGATGCTGCCAATAAATCTAATATAAACAGCTTTTTATATGGCTTATAAAATCTAATAAACTTTTTAAACATTTTTCCTCCTTAGTTTCAACAATTACTATATTAATTTTATTATTTCCTGCTTACTCTCTAATAAATTCTTTTTAAATATTCCCTTTATATTAAATGGCTTTCCACCTAACACATAAATTACACCATTCATAAAAATAGCTTCGTCCACATCATGTGTAACAAATATAACTAATCTGTTTTCTTTATTGAATATTTCTTTAAGTTCGCTCATTATTGAATATTTAGTTTTATAATCAAGGGACTTAAAAGGCTCATCCATTAAAATTACTTTTGAAGGCTTTAAAAGAGCCCTTGCTATATTAACTCTTTGCTTCATACCGCCACTTATTTTTTCAGGATAATCATCTTCAATACCTGAAATATGTAATAAGCTAAATATTTCCTTTAATCTCTTTTCTCCCTCTTCCTTAGTAAAATAGTTATAAAGAAACAACTCCATATTTTTCTTTATAGTAAGCCAAGATATAAGTCTATCCTCTTGAAATATATAACTTATATCTTCATTATTTACTCCAATTATTTCTCCACTATCTTTAGAAGACAAACCTGCGATAATATTTAAAAGTGTACTTTTACCTCCACCGGAAGCTCCAATAATACAATTTATCTTATCTTTACTAAATTCAATATTAAAGTTTTCATATATCTCATTTTCATCAAAGCTTTTGCACAAGTTTTTAATAATTAAATCGCTCATATTTTTTCCTCTCACTTCCACTTATTAACCTTAGATATGAGTACCTTATTAGCCCATTCAAAAATCACTGAAATTATTGCTATTAGAACAATCCAAGCAAAAATTGATGTTGTATCAAAATTCATTTTTGACAATTGAATAGCTGAACCTATACCATATTTAGGTTGTCCGTGTACTTCTCCTGCAACCACAACCTTAAATGCTAAAGAAAAAGATGATATTAAGATATTCATTATATAAAACACTATTATTGGAATATATATTTTTTTAATTTTTTCTATAGTAGAAACTCTATATATTTTGCACATATCCACTATTTTATTGTCTATTCCATTTAATGAATTAATTATGCCTTCATATAAGATAGGAAATACTATAGCAAACCCTACTACAAATGGTGCTTTATCCTTGTTAAACCAAATCAAAGCTAATACTACTAAAACCATTGTTGGAATAGTCTTACCTATTGCATTTAAAGGACTTAAAAAATTTCTAAAGAAGGGGTACTGTTTTGAAAGCACCCCTAAGATAATAGCTAATACTAAAGCTATTGAAAAACTAATTAAAGTTCTATATAAACTACTTATTACATTCTGGAAAAAATCAGCACTCCATATTATATCCCCCATAGAAACTAATACTTCCTCAATTCTTGGAAGATATATGTTATTATTAATTTTTACAGCTATTATTTCCCATAGAATTAATAGCACAAAACAAGCCAATAACCTTTGCCTTCTATTTTTCCATGAATACTCCTTCATCTGGAACCTTTCCTCCTATTGTCTTAGGATCAAATTCGTTTAGTTTATTAAAATAATTTATATACTCTTCAGATGTACCTTTTATTTTTGCAAATTTTATATTCCCCTTTTCTACAGCCTTAGGGATAATTGCTTTATTTGCTGAAACTCCAATTTCTTCGCAATATGCTGCCAAAGTTTCACCATCTTCATTTGCAAAATTACAACTATTTTCAACTTCCTTTAAGAACTTTTCCACAAATTTATTATCATTATCTATAAGTTCTTTTTTAACTATAATTGTAGCTTGCGGAAAACCATATTCTGAATTATTAAGAGTTTTCCATTCTTTATTAAAATCCATTATTACATTAATATCAGACTTCTTTGATAAGACTTGGGAAAGTGCTGGTTCTGGAATCACTGCATATTTTGTCTTTCCAGCCAGTATAGTTGGTGCCAATTCTGTAACTCCATTTACATATGAAAAATTAAAATCTTTATCCGGATCGTATCCCTTATCCTTCAAAACTGTTCTTGTAACAATATCAGGTGTTAAACCCTTTCCTATATTGTAAATTTCTTGTCCCTTAAGTTGGTCTAAAGTTTTCTCTCCATCTGCTGATATTAAATAGAATGATCCCCATCCTGTAGTACCCACAATTTGGTATCCTGCATTTTTATTATATTGAGTGGCTGCTACATTTGAAGGTACAACAGCTATATCAGCTTCCCCCTTAAGAACAGATGTAACTATATTTTCAGAAGTTTTTTCAATTGTGTAATTAATATTATACCCTTTCATAACTTCTGGTTTTTCTTTAATCATTTTAGCTAAGGCCATACTTGGTAAGCCATCAGGAATAACAACTTTAACTTCCTTAGTTCCCTTAGGCTCTGACCCTAAGCATCCAGCAAACAATCCTAAAGAAAATAATGCTACTATAATTACTGCTAATTTCTTTTTCATTCTTTATTCCCCCTTTTTTATTTCTCTCATTTTATATTACTACAATATGCAAAAAATTCCTACCTACTTTCCATATTTATTAATAATGATTATCCATTAAATTTAAATTGTTAACTTTACTAAACTTATACTTTTATCTCTTTTTTTCAATAGAAATTTCATTTCACATTAAAGTTATTTACCATAATTGTACAGTGAAATCATTTAAAGTATCACTTTGATTATTGAGTCCAGTCTCCTTAGATTATAGCTATGTACTTTAGAGTAAATAAAGAAATATAATATAAGTGTAAAGAATTTCATTGTAGGAGGAGAAGTCTAATGATATTTTTATTAAAAGTACTTGCTTTTTCTTTTATTATTACAGGATTTATTGCAATGTTTTCTAATCTTTATTTAGGAAGATCTGAACTAGTTAGTCTATATAAATCACTACAAGATAATGTAAATATAAAAAGATTATCACAATATGAAGGAAGTTTTGGCATTATATTCGGTACATTATTATTATTACTATTATATAGCTCATATAATATGAGAATTTTATTCTTTATTCCTTTATGTTTGCTAACATTAATCTATATTCCACTTAGAACTAAACTTATGGCAGATAATAGATAAAAAAATGAGATAGATATTTATTCCCTTAGTACTAAAGGTAAGAAAAAAAGGAATCAATTTTGATTCCTTTTTTCATCTATAAATATCTACAATTAATCCTTGAATTTCATCTATTGTAGCAGCTATACTCATATTTTCCTTTTCTTCACCTAATACAGCTTGAGTTAACTCCTCTAATTTTTCATCTACAGTATCTACTGTAATAAAATATTGAGTTTGCCAAAAGCTAATATCCTTTTGGGTATCATACATAAATTGAAGAACAGATTCTAGGTATTCTTTAATCATTTTTTTATAAAGTCTAACATCGGCATAAGTTTTAGTAATAACCAACCTATTACCCTTTTTCTTTATATCATCTACCATCTTCTTTAATTGCTCTTCTGATTTTCTTTCCTTAGCTTGATTAAAGCTTTGAGAAAAATCCTTTCTATTTGAAACAGTCTTTCTTTCTTCTCTATTAATTGTGCCTCGTGTAACTCTTCCTATTTCCATGTTATCATCCTTCCTGTGACTAATTATATCAAAAAAATACATAAGCTACCACCATTCATGTTATAATATAACTCGCACTTTTTGATTAAAATGTATATAATAAAACTTATGCTAAATAAAACTATTATTAAAAGGAGATTATAATGAAATCATTTAAAGAATTAGGACTAAATGAAAATATAATAAATGGATTAAATAAACAAGGAATTGAAACCCCAACTGAAATTCAATCCCTATCCATTTCAGATATATTAGATGGAATGGACGTTATAGGTGAAGCTCATACAGGAAGTGGTAAAACACTAGCCTTTCTTGCTCCAATTTTTCAAAAAATTGATGAAACTAAAAGAGAAATGCAAGTACTTATTCTAGCTCCAACTCATGAACTAGTAATGCAAATTAATAATCAAATAAAATTACTTAGTACAAATTCAGAAAAAGCTGTTACTTCTCTAAATATTATTGGTGATGTTAATATAGATAAACAAATCAAGAAACTAAAAGAAGTAAAACCACATATAATAGTAGGTACTCCTGGTAGAGTATTGGACTTAATGAATAAAAAGAAAATTGCATCTCATCAAATTAAAACCATTGTTATTGATGAAGGAGATAACCTTTTAGATAACACTAGCTCAAACTTTGTTAAAGACATAGTTAAGAAAACAATGAGAGATAGACAACTTCTTATTTTTTCAGCTACTATTAGCAATAAGACCTTAAGTACTGCAAAGGAACTTATGAAGGATCCTATTATCTATAAAAACAAACAACAAGTTTCCTTAAATCCAAATATAGAACATTACTATATAGAAGTTGATCAAAGAGAAAAGGTTGAAGTACTAAGAAAGTTATTATCTGCAGTAAACCCTGAGAAGGCATTAGTCTTTGTTAATAAGTCTTTTGATATTAACATAGTTAAGGATAAATTAAATTATCATAATAAATCAGCTTTTGCTATGCATAACAGATTAACAAAAGAAGAAAGGCAAAATGCTTTAGAAAGTTTTAGAAATGGTAAGATAAATATTTTAATTTCTTCTGATATGACTGCAAGAGGTTTAGATATTGATAATATAACTCATATTATCAACCTAGACTTTCCTAAAAATTCAGAAGAGTACTTACATAGAGCTGGTAGAACAGCTAGAGGAAATAATTCTGGAATAACTATTTCTTTAGTAACTCCAAAGGAAAAAGGTGCTATAAGAATATACGAAAGAGATTTCAAAATTAAAATTCAAAAGAGAAATCTATCTTATGGAAAACTAATTTAATTAATGATAAGAGGCTGTGATTTATTTGCAGCCTTTTATTTTTTTAATATATATTTATATAAATATATGTTCTTATATTTATGACTCCCTCTAAGAACTTTTATAATAAAAGAATTTTTAAAAGATATATTATTAATATTATTTTTCTTATTAATATAACTAATCATCCGACTTCATTCTAATTTTCTTCTTCTATTTTTTCCCTTTTATTTCTTTTACTGTTATAATAATCTTATTCGTCTTATCTATTAGTTTCCATCTATTATAAAGGATAAATTATTTATCTTAACTATATACTAATAGTATTGATAGAAAATATTATTGAGGTGATATATATGTGGTTTAATACAGATTCTACTGATGTAATTAAAGAATTAAATTCAGATTCTTTAAATGGACTAACCTCTGAAGAAGCAAAAATAAGATTACAAAAGAATGGTGAAAACAAATTAGCTAGCAAGAAAAAGAAAACTATGGTTCAATTATTCCTAGCGCAATTAAATGATGCTATGATTTATATTTTAATTGCTGCCGCAGTTATCTCTGGAATAATGGGTGAAATAAGTGATTCTATTATAATCCTTATAGTTATTTTTATTAATGCTACAATTGGAGTCGTACAAGAATCAAAGGCTGAGAAAGCTCTTGAAGCCCTGAAACAACTAAGTACACCTAAAGCATTGGTAAAAAGAAATGGTGAGTTAATAGAAATACCATCTGAAGAAGTTGTAACTGGTGATATTGTAATAATTGATGCTGGAAGATACATTCCTGCTGATTTAAGATTAATAGAAACAGCCAATCTTCAAATTGAAGAATCAGCCTTTACAGGTGAATCTGTTCCAGCAGAAAAAGATGCAAAAATAGTACTTGAGGATGAAAAAGCCCCTGTAGGAGATAGGGTTAATATGGCATATATGTCCACCTTAGCTACCTATGGACGTGGTACTGGTATTGTAGTTGCAACAGGAATGGATACTGAAATAGGAAAAATTGCAAAAATGTTAGATGATGAAGAAGAAGAATCTACTCCTCTTCAAAAGCGTTTAGCACAACTCGGTAAAATTCTAGGTTTTGCAGCCATTGGAATATGTGTAATCATCTTTATTTTATCTATGTTCCAAGGAAGAGATTGGTTTGAAATGCTATTAACTGCAATTTCATTAGCAGTAGCCGCAATTCCTGAAGGGCTTCCTGCAATAGTAGCTATAGTTTTAGCTCTTGGTGTACAAAGAATGATTAAACACAATGCTATAGTAAAAAAACTACCTGCTGTTGAAACTCTAGGATCAGTAAGTATTATATGCTCTGATAAAACAGGAACTCTTACAATAAATCAAATGACTGTTAAAAAGATATATATAAATGATTCTCTTGTACCTATAAATAACATAGATATTAAAGATAATTCAACAGAACTTTTAGTTGAAGCGATGGTTTTATGTAATGATGCTACTTCTAACGAAACTTCTAAAACTGGAGATCCTACTGAAATAGCATTACTTGATGTAGGTAATAAAGTTAATCTATTTAAAGACTCATTAAACGAGGAGCATAAAAGAGTTGATGAGATACCTTTTGATTCTGATAGAAAGTTAATGACCACTGTAAATGCTTATGAAAATAAGTTTAAAGTATATACAAAAGGCGCTATAGACTCCCTATTTAAAATATGTAATAAAGTTCTTATAAATGGTGAAATAGTACCTCTTACAGAAGAAAAGAAAAAAGAGCTTTTAGATGCATCAAACTCTATGAGTGATACAGCATTAAGAGTTTTAGGTGCTTCTTATAAAGAAATTGATAATAAAAATGTACCTATAGACAGCCTAGAAAAAGACCAAATCTTTATAGGTCTTATGGGTATGATAGACCCACCAAGAGAAGAAGTAAAAGCTTCTATAGTTGAATGTAAAAAAGCAGGTATAATCCCAATTATGATTACAGGAGACCATAAAAACACAGCTTTTGCAATTGGTAACGAATTAGGAATGGCAGATAATATAAATCAATGTATGTCTGGTAGCGAAATTGATAATTATAGCCAAGAGGAATTTAATAAAATAGTAAATAACTATAGAATTTTTGCTAGGGTTTCTCCAGAGCATAAAGTAAAAATCGTAAAAGCCTTTAAGTCTCACGGAAATATAGTTTCAATGACTGGAGATGGGGTAAATGATGCTCCTTCACTAAAAGCGGCAGATATAGGTGTGGCTATGGGAATTACAGGTACAGATGTTGCTAAAGGTGCTGCAGATATGATACTAACTGATGATAACTTCTCTACTATTGTAAACGCAGTGGAAGAAGGCAGAAACATCTACAACAATATCAAAAAAGCTATTATATTCTTACTTTCTTGTAACTTAGGTGAAATAGTTGCCTTGTTTGTTGCTATATTACTTAATTGGAATACTCCACTTTTACCTATTCATATTCTATGGGTAAACTTAATTACAGATAGTTTTCCCGCTCTATCATTAGGAGTAGACCCTAAAGACTCTTCTGTTATGGAAGAACAGCCAAGAAGTCCTAAAGAAAGTCTATTTGCTGGCCATATGGGAATATACCTAGCAGTCAATGGGCTATTAATTGGTATTCTAACACTTTTTGCATTTAAACTTGGAGAAAGAATTTATCCAAATTCATTAATGCATGCTCAAACAATGGCTTTTGTAGTGCTTAGTGTATCTCAATTATTTTTCTCTTTAAATATGAGAAGTACTAAAAAATCAATTTTTTCAGTAGGTTTATTTACTAATAAGTATTTAATTGCATCTATAGTCTTTGGTATATTAGTACAATTTGCTGTAATAACAATACCTTTCTTAGCAAGTGTATTTAAAGTTTATGCATTAACATTAAATGATTGGATTCTAGTAATATTAATTTCACTAGTTCCATTAGTAATTAATGAAATATTAAAGATATTCCTAAGAATGAAAAAGGATAAATAATAAAAAATGCTGTATCAAACTAATGTTGATACAGCATTTTTTTAAAAATCTTTAAAAGCTTCAGCATATTCTACTGTTCCTTTTACATTATCAAAATATCCTTTTTTAATGTCCTTAACCATGTAGTTATCCTCCGGTACATCAAAGGGTGCTTTTACATCATAAATCCAAGCTGGTTTAAATCCATACTTTTCAAAAATACTTTTATATCCTAGAACAACTATTCCTTTATAACCAAGCTTACTAGCCTTAGTAAATGCCCTTTTTATCATTTTACTTCCTATTTTTTTATTTCTGTACTCTGGTAATACTGCAAATGGTGCTATTGCTAAGGCTTTATTAGTATCTTCCCCATTTATTATATTAACTTCTGTACATAAAATATATCCAACAATCTTATTATCTACTTTTGCTACTATAGATAGTTCTGGAATATAATTTTCTGATTCTCTTAAAGCCTCTACTAACTCATGCTCTTTTTTATCACTATATTCGATATCTTCAAAAGCTTTAATTAACATTTCTATAATCTCTGTTCCATCCCCTATTTTTTCTTTGCCAATACTTAAAGTCATTATTTCCTCTCCCTAATTAACATTTCCTTTACTTTTCGACTTTTTTATTTAATACTAAACATGTTTTTAAAATTTTTACAAACAATAAATATAATTTATTAAGAAAGGAGTATTGTTTATGAAAGAAATTGTATTTGCAGGGGGATGTTTTTGGGGCGTTGAAGAGTTCTTTTCTAGAATAAATGGAGTAACAAAAACAGAAGTTGGTTATGCAAATGGTAATATAAAAAATCCTATCTATGAACTTGTTTGTAGAACAGATACAGGATTTGCTGAAGCAGTATATATTCTATATGATGAATCTAAGGTTAAATTAGATTATCTAATTGATAAATACTTTTCTATAATTGACCCTACTTCCTTAAATAAACAAGGTAATGATAAAGGAAAACAATATAGGACTGGAATATATTATTTAGATAAAGATGATTTAAACTTAATAGATAGTAAAATTTTAGAAGAAGCAAAAAAATATGATAAAAAAATAGTAGTGGAAGTAGAACCTTTAAAAAACTACTATCCTGCTGAGGAATATCACCAAAAGTATTTAAAGAAAAATCCCTTTGGTTATTGCCACATAAAACTGGATTAAAAACGGAGAAATAGATATTTATTAATATAAAATTGTATTTCTCACTTTGATTTATAACAAATTAATTTTTATAACTGGTCTAGATATTAAAAAATCACCATACTACTCTGTATGGTGACTTTTTAATTTATTTCTGTTTTAATTTTTGTTTAAACTCTATTACATCCTCTTCACTCTTAAACGCATTAATAGGAACTATTAAACTAATCTCATCCTTATTCTTAAACTCAATAAATAAGCATTCCGATATTTCTGTAACATCTGCTACATCCTTAATACTTATTGTTCTACTCTTTTCTTCTATATCTACAATAATATTTTCTCCATTTAAAACGAGTTTAACATCTCCATTAGGTAGCAAATCTCTTTTATTAGCCATTCTCTTAAAAGCTCTCCTAGTCATTTTTTCAAGTAATGCTGGATAGAAGAAATAAAATACTATCCCTAATAATCCAAATATAATTGAAACTGGTATTTGACCTGATAATATTGTAAATACAAAAATAACTGCACAAGCTGAAGTTAAAAATATTCTTGGTCTATCTAACTTCTTCTCATCCCTTGATTTTTTAGATGCAAAACTAGCACATTCAATCCATTGTTCTACTGTATTTCTATAAATAATTTCTATCATACACCTTTTCCCCCATGTTTTATCTATAAAATACATTATACATTATTTTTACTATATTTTTATATCAATATTTCTTATTTTTGAAAAACCATCTAAAACTTCTATGGTGCTAATAAATAAAAGTTTATCTTTATTAAAACTAGAATTTCCTATTTCATTTTGAATTGATAACATTTTTTCTTCAGTAAATATTTCCTTGTTGTTTTTAATATATTCTATAGATTTCAATACTTTATCTTTACTTATTTCATCTTTTCTAATCCATCTATATAAGTCATATATATTCATAACTAATAAATGTTGCTCTGTAAGATATCTTGATAATTTATCATAATTATCACTTGAATTAATACTAGTCAACCTCTCTTCTATTAATCCTGAATATAATATAAGGTTCTTCATCTCTTCATCCATAGTTACCTCATTAATATAATCAGATACATTTTTAATCATTTTTTCTACTATATGATTATATGTATTAATTAAATTTATTGTTGAATCTTTAATGCTAAATGGAAATATAAATTTATTTATTAACATTGCAATTATTACTCCAATAATTACATATAAAATTCTAACTCCACCAAGCTCTCCTACATTTCCTATTAAAGATGCAGCTCCTACTGCAGATACAGTTGTACAAATCATTTTATATTTATATTGAACAAGATAGCTTGATACATATCCAGTTGCCATAATTATTATCCCTCTAATGCTAGTATCTTTAAATACTGAAAAGAGTATTGTAATTATAATCACTCCAATAAATGTTCCTAAAATTCTATCCAAACTCTTCTTCTTAGACATCTCATACTGTGGTTGATTTATGGAATTTACAGTGAAATATATCCACCTTCCATCTACAAGCCCCAAAAATTCCACTATAAATGCACTAAATGCTATTCCAATCCCTAATCTAAACCCATATGTAAATCTTAATGAGTCTCTTGATATTTCACGTCTGCATCTCCATGCCCTTTTATAGCTTTCTGGAATTTCGCCCCTTCTTTTAACCAAATTATAGTCTTTCTTTTCTAATTTAATTAAACTATATAAATCATCTTCTATTAATTCAATAATATTTATTATCTTTAATGATATATAGTCTGTTATTTCCTCTTCTATAATTATCTCATTAAAAAGAGAATCTAAGTTTTCTAAATTTTTCTTGTCTTCTAAGCAAACTTTAATATTTTCAATAAGAGGAATAACCTTCTTTTCTAGTATATCTATCTTTTCACTATTTTTCACCTCATTTAATATAAGGTTTATTCTTGATAGTGCAACTAATATATCTAGTTTAATTCTACTTTCCTCAGGTAAGTAGAACTCTCTTTCTCTTTTATCATATATAACCTTTCTAAACTTACTAATTTCATCTTTTATTCTACTGTCTATCACTTCTGTATTCTCTTTTCTTTCAAGTAACCTTATTTTTTCATTTAAATTAACGCATATACTTGTTAGCAACTTATCTCCAGCTTTTGAAACCTTATCCCTATTTATTATAAGTTGAGCTCCCATAATTACTAAGGCTCCAAATATAAGTGAACCAATTCTATTTGGTAACTTCTCTAAAGATATAGGTGATGATAACATAAAAATATATTGAAGCGAAAAGGGAAGATAAGTAGGAGATTTTAAGTTATGACATAAAGTAAACCCAATGATAAACATTACTGCAAAGTTAATTAAAACTCCTAAATACATATTGCTAGTAGCTAAATATGACATTATTCCTAAAAATACATTAAATCCAATAAGAACTAATGCATTTCTTGCAGCATTTAAAGTTAAATCATTCTCTAAAAACATTAAGGCCCCTGTTACCGTTGTTACTGCTATTAGTGTATTTTCCTCCCCAAATATTTTTATAAATGTTGTTATAAATAGTATTATAAATATAAATAGAACTGTTTTTGATAATATAGTTTTTTTATTCATAATTAAGTCCTCCCTAAAAAACGTACAAAAGCAATCTTATAATAGTATTTTCATTATTTCAACAACGTATTAAATTTAAATTTTCTGTAAAGAATGATCATATATTTATTTTACTCATACTATTTTTAAATAAACAAAAAATACTCCAGCACAAATATACTGGAGTATTCTTTATTACTTTGTTATATATAAACAAACTAATTTAACAGTATTTTCCAAAGCACTATAATGTGTTCTTTCCATACCATGTGAAGCATGAACCCCTGGCCCAATTAAAGCTCCTCTTATGTTATTTCCACCTCTAAGAGCTGCTCCTACATCTGATCCATATTGAGGGTATATATCTACCACATAATCTAAATTATTTTCCTTTGCAAGGTTAACAAGGTCAGTTACCATATTATAATCATATGGTCCACCAGAATCCTTAGCACAGATAGATACATCATATTCTGTACAGCTTAAATCATCCCCAATACATCCCATATCAACAGCTAACATTTCTGTTATATCGTGTGGAATATAAGATGCTCCATGACCAACCTCCTCATATACAGTAATCATTATCTTTGTTTTATATTTAGGCCTTTTTCCCTCTCTATGTAATAATTCTAAAAGAGCTAATAAGGCAGCTACACTTCCCTTGTCATCAATAAACCTTGATTTTAAGAAGCCACTTTCTGTAACTGTAGTTTTAGGATCTATAAAAATATAATCTCCTGGAAATATTCCTAAAGCATTAACATCTTCTTTAGACTTAACTACCTCGTCAATCCTTATTTCCATATTTTCTGCATCTCTAGATTTTGAAGATGCATCCTTATAAACATGAGTTGAAGGACTAGTGCTTAAAAAGGTTCCTGTATATATTTTTCCTTCTCTTGTTCTTATTTTGCAATACTCACTATCTAAAGTAGGTACAGTTGGTCCTCCAACTACAGTAAACTTTAATGCACCAGAACTAGTTACAGATCTAACCATAGCTCCTAAAGTATCTACATGGGCTGATAACCCTATAGTTTTCTCATCACTTTCTCCTTCTATAGTTATAACTCCACAACCCTTATTAGTATATTCAAATTTATATCCAAATCCTTCTGCAATATTTTTTACTTTTTCCATAACTTCATAGCAAAAACCACTTGGACTATCGCACATTAATATTTCTTTTGCTGTATCTAATAAAAATTTCTTATTTACTTTTATATCCACTTCATTCATCTCCTTCTATATTTTTATAACTTTATTATAAAGAAATAGGAGCTGCTATACCAGCTCCTACTTAATTAAATATCCATAACTTGAAGCATTAAATCGTTACTTCTATTAATAAATTCATCAAGTTCATCTGAATTTAATGACTTATTAGATATTAACGCTAAATCAACAATTTGCTTACAAATCATATTAACCTTATCTTTTTTACTTTCATCATCAGAAATAGATACAAGTTTCTTTATAATTGGATTATTTCCATTTATAACAAGACTCTTTTCTTCTGGAATGTTCATTCCCATTCCTCCAAATTGAGCTTGCATTTCTGCCATTCTTCTAGAGTATTCAGAAAGAAGTACCATAGCTGGAGTCTTTTCATTTTTTAATGACTCTACCTTATATTCCTTCATCTTATCTCCAATTACTGATTTAAATAATTCAATAATCTTTTCATTATTTTCTTTATTTTCTTCAGCATCCTTATCCTTTAATACATCTGAAAGATCAGAGTCTACTCTTGTAAACTTAACATTACCATCCTTATATTCAAGGAATGATATAAAGTTATTATCTATTGGACTACTTAATATAACTGCATCTAATCCATATTCCTTAAATAGTTTTATATATTGAGATTGCTCTTCCTCATTACTTACATAGAACACCTTATTCTCATGCTTTTCTTTAGCATTGTCTAAGTAATCTTTTAAAGTGATATGCTTACCTTCTATGTTCTTAAATACTATTATATCTTTTATCTTTTCATAGAAGCTTTCATCCTTTAAGCATCCAAACTTAATAAATAGATGAATATCATCCCAGAACTCATCAAACTTATCTCTATCATTATTAAATATTGAATTTAACTTATCCGCTACCTTTTTAACAATATGTTTAGAAATTCTACTTACATCCCTATCGTTTTGTAGGAAACTTCTTGAAACATTTAAAGGTAAATCTGGACAATCTATTGCTCCCTTAAGTAATAATAAGAATTCAGGGATAACTTCCTTTATGTTATCTGCTACGAATACTTGATTATTATATAACTTAACCTTACCTTCTATAAGCTCAAACTCATTCTTAAGCTTAGGGAAATATAAAATTCCTTTAAGGTTAAATGGATAATCAACATTTAAATGAATCCAGAATAATGGATCTTCATATTCATTAAATACTTGTTTGTAAAATTCTTTGTACTCTTCATCTGTACATTCACTTGGCTTCTTAAGCCATAAAGGATTTGTATCATTTAGAGGAGTTGGTTCTCCATCCTTATCCTTATCTTCTTCTGACTTTTTCTTTTCTTCATCTACATTGATTAAGAATATTTCTGTTGGTAAGAATGAACAATACTTTTCAATAATTCCTCTTACCTTATAATATTCTAAGAATTCTTTGCTTTCATCATCAAGGAATAGAGTTATTGTTGTACCCCTAGTTTCTCTAGAATCAGAATCTCCCATTTCATATTCTGTTCCACCTTCACATATCCACCTTACAGGGGTAGCCTCTTTCTTATATGATAAAGTATCTATTTGTACCTTTTTAGCTACCATGAAAGCTGAATAAAAACCTAATCCAAAATGACCAATTATGTCATTTCCTTCACCCATTTTATCTTTATACTTTTGTATAAAATCCTCTGCACCTGAAAATGCAACTTGTGTAATATATTTTTTTACCTCTTCATCTGTCATCCCTATACCGTTATCGCTGAAAGTTAATGTACCTTCTTCTTTGTTTACAGAAACAACAACCTTAAACTTTTCGTCATCGATTCCCTCTGCTTCTCCTAGGGATACAAGCCTCTTATATTTGCTAACAGCATCACATCCGTTACTAATAAGCTCTCTAATGAAGATATCTTTGTCTGAATATAACCACTTCTTAATTATTGGAAATATATTTTCTGTGTGAATTGAAATATTACCTTTTTCTATACTCATTTTTATCCCTCCCTAAAAGATAATTTTAGTCACATTAAATAGTATTGTCAATTATGTCCATGTAAAAAAATAGTGAATTATATAATTCACCATACTAGCTATTTAAGATAAACTAATGCTCCATAGCTGCTATGTTTATATACCTTTTCTAAATCTAAAGTTCTTTTCTCTCCCCAAGTTGATACATTTATAGATATCTTGTTCCCTGCTCTAAAATACTTTGTTATTGTCATCCAATGCCAATCAAATTCCTTTAAAGCTGTATTCCTTAACATTAATATTGCAACAGGCTTATTGTCACTTAAAGCTTTTTTTATAAAAGAACAAAATTCATAATAACTAGTGTTAAAATACTTCACTTCAAAATCAAGTTTTATTCCCTTACTTTCTCCAAAGTTATATAATCCTTTTATAAAATCTCTTGGCTTTAATATACCAATCTTTTCTATAGGCCTTGTCCACTTTATAACTTCATTCATATACTTTAAGAAGTTCTCTTTAGAAAAATCCTCATATTGATATAATTCTTTTATGCCTTCATTAATACTTTTGTAAGCTAATAAATTAGCTGCTGCTACTGCAGCACATCCATATTTTCTATTAATCTCATCTTTAAACCACTCTTGGTTTCCACCATAACAAAAGTTTTTCCCATCATTAATATTTAAGAAATTAATATAGCTCTTTATCTCTACACATTTAAAAGGCATAATCATCCCCACTTTCACATTAAATTAATACATAATGTATATTTAGTCGCCTTTATCTTCATGTATAACATTCTTATTTTCTTCAGTACTATTATTATTTCTCTTATTAAAATAGAAAGTATTAATAAAATCCATAAAATCCTTATTACCACTCTTAGGAAAAAGATTATTTATTACTATTTTAACAAGTGCAACTATTTCTGCAAATATCCCTGTAATAAATAATCTTATAGTCCATTCATCAAAATCCATTTCTCCCTTTCCAATTTTCCATACTATAACATTTATAAATATAACTTGTATAACAAGAATTATACTAATACCTAAAGATAATCCTTGTTTCATCCTTTGTTCTGTTTTCTTTTCATCCTTCCAAATAGTAAGAACCTGAATTCTATCATCTGTTTCTTTATATTCTTGCTTTTCCTTTTCAGATATTGTTCTTGTAATTGGAGTCTCATAATCAAAATTTATTAAATCATCTAGCCCTAATTCTTCTGGATCATTATAATCAAAACCATCATTATACTTCTCTTCACCCATCCCATTCACCTACTTCAAATTTAATCTTTTAAGTCTTACATTCATAGCTGATTGAGAAACTTTAAATATTCTTGATAATTCCATTTCAATCATGCCTGTCCCAAAATTAAGTTTTCTTAATTGATCAAATTTTTCTACCAGTTTCTTTTCTGGCATAAGTAAACATCCTGCAAACTCATTTGCCTCTTGTTCTTCTTTTGACTTAACAGCTAGTACATCTCTATGAAGATCTACAAATTCTCCTTTATTATTAATATGATTTAAAAAATAATGTCCTAACTCATGTGCAATTGTAAATCGCTTTCTTGCCATACTGTCATTTGCATTAATATATATGCTTATATTTTCCTTATTCTTTTTAATCCCACCTAAAACAACTGACCCTTTTACAGATTTAAAATTAACTTGTGATATAGGTATTCCAACCTTTTTAGCAATAACTACAGGGTCTATAGGCAAACTTCCATCTGTATATTCTTCTATGATGCTATCAACTTGAAATTTAATATTATCCATGTTAATCTCCACCCTTTCATTGATAAATATAACTTTCCCCATAACTACTCCTCCATCACTTGTAATTACAGAAGATTATACATATCCTTATATACATATAAATCTTCCTTTTTATTTATTCCTAGTTGTTAATATTTTTATCCTTAATACTTATGATATGTATATATATGCAATCCGCCCCTTACTTCCTAATAATTAATTAATTTAACATATTACGGTTGACATACATAGAATCTCGATGTATTATATACCTAGAAGTTCTAAGTAGGAGGAATTAAAATGATATCTAAAGACTTAATAGCTGCTTCATCAAAACCTTTAATACTTTCTTTTTTATCTAAACGAGAAAGTTATGGCTATGAAATTATAAAAAACATACAAGAACTTTCTAACAACAATATTGTTTGGAAGGAAGGTACTCTCTACCCCGTACTAAAAAAACTTACTGAAAATGGATTAATAGAATCTGAGTGGAAAACTATAGACGGAAGAAAAAGAAAATATTATAGAATCACAAATGCTGGTTTAGCCTCTCTTGAAAAAGAAAAGGCTCAATGGAAAATCGTAAATAATACACTAAATGGTATTTGGGATGAAAGAATATGTTTAACTTAGATGAATCTATTAAAACCTGGAGAAATGATCTTAACAAAAATGATGTTTTATCCCTAGATGATTTAGATGAACTAGAATCTCACTTAATGGATGAAATTACTGTGCTTAAAGAAAAAGACTTATCAGAAGAAGAAGCTTTTTTAATTGCCAAAAGCAGAATTGGTCAAAATGATATTATTGAAGAAGAATATAAGAAAGTAAATAGAAATGAAATATGGTTCCATAAACTATTCACCTTATTTATTGGCTTTATTTCCTTTCAATTTATATTAATCTTAATTCGTTTTATTGGACTAATAGTAACAGTTTCAGTTTTCTCAAAATACCCATTACCTAATTCTCCAATATCAAGTTTTTCTTTTGGTATTCAGTTAAGTATATTACTTGCTATATTTACTTTCATATTTTCACCACTATTTCCTAAAGTTTTATCTAATTTTTCTGCACTAAATATTAATGTAAAATCAATTATTATGCTGCTTATACTATTTTTCAACTTCTACGCTATGCTAATATTATCTTCTAATGTAATTACAGACCTGGACAACGAATATCTCTTAAATTATCTAAACACTTATAATTTCGCATCAAATCGTATAGAAACTCTTTTTATTCCTATATTCTTAATGCTTTTCTTAATAGTTAAGAAAGTTAAAAAATACACATTCGCTAAAGCCTAAAATAAAAAAACTCAAGCCCAGCTTGAGTTTTTTCCTTCTCTCTCTTACCCTAATTCTCCTGATTATCTCTATTATCTCTATTAACTTTATTTCATTGTTCTAAATTCAAATCCCTTACCTTGTAAATATTCAATTATTTGTGGTAATGCTTTTACTGTCTCTTCTTTACCGTAAGTATCATGCATTAATATTACAACACTATCTGCATTAGGTCCTAATTCCTCCACGCTACTCTTTAATTTTCCAAATAATCCTGTAGCATCCTTTTTCTTTCCTTCTGCATCACCATTTAAAGCATTCCAATCAATATTACAATAACCTTTTTCAATCATTTTATCTTTCATTGGTTGTCTGCCATTCCAAGACCAGTAACCACCTGGGAACCTAATTGTTTTAGTATCAAAATCTTTACCTAATATCTCTTTAAGTAAAGCATTATTCTTTTCTATATCATTAGTTATATTTTCAACGTTCATTACTCTATTAGGATATAAATATTTATAATCATGACTGTATGTGTGGTTTGCTATAGCATGTCCACTTCCAGCTATTGTTTTTAATATCTCTTGTGCTTGTGTATTATCCTTAAGAGAAGTTCCTAACACAAAGAAGGTTCCTTTTATATTATACTTGTCCAGTACCTTTAATACTTCTGGTGTATTAGTTGTTGATGGACCATCATCAAAAGTTAAATATGCAACTTTTTTGCCATCTGTTCTAACTGGATAAGTTTTAGTTCCTGTTAATAAGCCATTAGTATTTTCTGAAACCATTTGAGCACTATCTGCATTTTCATCTTCTTCTAAATTTAAGTACCCACTATTATCTAGTTTTGGTTTTTCAGGCTCTTTTTGAATATTTTCCTCTTCTTGCTCTGGTTGTGCTGAAACTATCTGATTTTCACCCTTTACTCTATAATCAATATATATAAAAGTAGGTATCATTAATAATACTAGTGTAAAGCACACTACTAATACCACTTTCATTTTTTTTGAATTTCTTTTTTTACTTAATCTAGCTCTTCTATACTTGTCCATTTTTACTACCTCCACTACTTCCTTCACTAATATTATAGTTCTTAAAGGTATGAATAGTAGTTACAAATTAATTACTATTTATTAAAATATAAACTACAAAAAACTACAAAATTATATCATTAATTGTAGTAATTAATTTTTCATCACCACACTTATCAATATATATGTTAATTAGCAATTGTATATTCATTGATTTATAACCTCTAATTCCCTCTGAATATATAGCATAAATTAAATCCTTATATCCCTCTTTATTTTCTTTAATTAAATTTATTATTCTATTCTCCTCTACCTCTACCAAATCATCTATAATTTTATCCTTTAATTTTTCTGAAAAGACATTTACATACTGCTTCTCCTCTTCACTCATACCTTCTAAATCATTGTTTAATATTTTCATAATATCCATATGTATCACCTTAAATATTTTCTTTTAATCTTCTAATAGCATAATCTATAGCACATTCTAAATTTAAAATATTTTTCCCTCCACCTTGTGCTAATAAAGGGCTTCCTCCACCTTTACCATCCACAAGAGTTATAGAATCTTTTAAAAGTGCTCCCATATTTAATCCCTTCATATTCTTTGAACATGCAAATAACAAGTTACATTTTTCTTTATCTCTAGTTCCAAATAAAACTATTCTATTTTCATCTTCACATATAGCAGTTGCTAATTTATTAAGATTTTTCATTTCTTCATTGTCAAAAATATTATTTATTAAAACAACATTCTTTATAGATTCTCCATTAGAAACTAATTCTTTTATTTCGTATTCCCCTAGCTTTGCCCTTACTTTGCTATAATCACCTTTTAATGAATTATAGTTATCTACAAGTTTACTTAAACTACTAACTACATCATCTGTTCCAGAGCTTAAACTTAAACATATATTATCTAAAACAAAATCTCTATGTAAATAATCTTTTATAGCCCTACTACCTGTAAGATATGTTATTCTTGTATTTCCTTTATGCTTTTCGAAGCCTTTTATCTTAATTAATTGAAGGTCTAAAGTATTATTTGGATGAATTCCACAACATGCATTAATATCAGTATCATCAATTTTAACTATTCTAATCTCATCATCTTTAGTAGCTAAATCTCTTCTAAGTCCCATCTTTTTTGCTTCTTTTCTATTAGTCATTAAAAACTCAACTTTATGATTTTCACAAATAACTCTATTTGCCATCTTTTCAGCTTCTCTTATCTTTTCTTCTTCTATTGTTCCTACAATATCCACAGTACTTATTTCATTACCAATATGTATTCCACATGTATTTGCATTAAATAATGTATAAAAACATCCTGATAATAAATGTTGTCCTAAATGTTGTTGCATTCCATCAAATCTTCTACTCCAATCAATGGTACACTTTATATTTTCTGTCCTTTTAGGCTCACTCTCTAAAATATGATAAATCTTATTTTTATCTTCTATTACATTTAAAACTCTTATTTCATCAATGTATCCTAAGTCGCACCATTGCCCTCCTCCACCTGGGAAAAATGCAGTTCTATCCAATACCACAGAATGTTTATTATCCTCTTTTTTATATTCTATTATATTTGCTGTAAATTCCTTCAAATATCTATCTTTATAATATAACTTTTCAGTCACCTAATTCACCTTCATAACCTTTCTGCTTCATTAATCTCTCTATATTCTTACCTATTATTTCTATTCCAATTCTTATATCATCATCACTTACTCTTCCAAAACCTAACCTCAAAGAAGACTCCCCTTTAGCATTATTATAGAATAAATCTCCTGGCATAAATAATACTCCATCTTCATAACAAAGATTCAGTAACTCTCTAGAGCTAATATTGTTTTTAAGCTTAATAAATACGTATAATCCACCTTCTCCTGTAACATATTCATATAGAATATGTTTATTAACCATCTCCATTATTAAATTGTATTTACTTCTATAATATTTTCTAATATTCTTTATATATCTAGTAAAAGCTCCACTCTTCAAATAGTAGTAGAAGGCACTTTGATCTAGAAATGATGAATGTATAGTTCTTCCTCTTTTCACACTTTCTAAGATATCAATAAGCTTCTTATCTCCCATTATCCAACCAATTCTTAACCCAGGAAATAAAACCTTTGATAAACTTCCTATATAAACCACACCATTTCCCCTTCCACTTAAAGCTGCTAAAGGCTCTAAAGGAGAACTTGAATACAATAATTCCTCGTTAAACCCATTTTCTATTATTGGAACGGAATGTTCCCTAAAAATCTTATATATTTCTTTCCTTCTTTCAGAATTCATTACTATCCCTGTTGGATTATTATATGAAGGAATTAAATATGCTAATTTAGGTGTATATAACTGTAATGTCTTCTTTAAATCTTCTATTACCATTCCATCCTTATCCATTGAAACTCCAACAACTTTCAATCCATAAGCTTCCATAACTTTAAGTGCTGTATTATTAGTTGGTTCTTCGCATAAAATAACATCCCCTGGAGAAGTTAATGATGCTAATATAATATCAAATCCTTCTGTAAAACCATTGGTTATTAATATATCCTTATTCTCTTTACTAACACCCTTTTCTCTCATATATTCAAACAAATAATCAATTAAAGGTTGATACCCTTTCGCATATCCATAATTTAATAAGTGCACCTCTTCATAAGTCCACGAATCCATTAAAGCTCTTTTAAAATCTTCTAAATTGAAAAGTTCACCTTCCGGTGCAATAGATTTAAATGATATCATGCCTCTTCTAAATTTAGGTTCACTTTTAATAATATCTTTATCTCTTAATACTTTTCCATATTTATTTACCAGGTTATCCCACTCAACATTATATTCATATACCTGTTTTTCTCCTTCAACAGCTATAAAGGTTCCCTTTCCTCTCTTAGTTAGAATATACCCTTTACTTTCTAGATTTTCATATGCAGATATTACTGAATTTCTACTTATTTTTAGATACTTACTTACTTCTCTTGTTGATGGTAACTTACTATCCTTTTTTAAGTCACCTTTTTTTATTCCACCTATTATATGTCTTTCTAATTGAATATATATTGGATCACTATCATTAATTTTAAGTGTAGAAAAAATCACTAATATCACCTCTTTCTCCATTCTAACCAACAAATTCATTATAGCAACTCTTTCATCTACTTTACAAATAATTCACTAAAAAAGATTGGGTGGATATTTATTTCCTTCGTACTTAATGTAAGGAAAAAAGAAGAGTACATTTAAAAAATAATTTTTTCAAAAGTACTCTTCCTTTTTAGAATAAAAATAATTCTTTGTGGAATTATAATTATATAAGTAATTTAAAAGTTTTAAATTTGACTACTCATTTAGAAGGTAATCAACATAACTTTTATGCAATACCGGCCAAGATAGTAGTTTTTCCATAACGAAGAAGTAGCCGGGTTAAAATTACTTATATGGGGCATACATTATTTAATGTATGCCTTTTATTTTATCCAATATCTTTTATGCTCTTCTATAATTTCCTTCTTGCATATTCCCTTTTTAAACCATTCACATTCACTACATATGGTATATAAATTACTTTCAGTATATATACTATAAATATTTTCTATGAAATCTGAAAAGTTATATTCTTTCAATTCCAATCCAAACTCCTTAAGGGTTTTATTATCTAACCCTATTACTTTATTCTCCGTAACACATTTCCCCTCATCTCTATTAGGACAGGATACACAGATATCATCACACCCATTTACTATTAAAACTCTACATCTTGGATCTAACTTTATTTTTTTATGAATTTCACTCATCTTATCTACAAATTCTTTGCTATATCCATTTCCTCTATAAAAGAATAAACAATTAATATGATGAGGCCTAAGCTTAAGCATTTAACTTTATCACTCCAACAACTCTAATTCTTATAGATATTGCTACCATTATTCCTAAAGCTGTTAAAATTAAATCCTTAATTATAAATGGATATAATCCAGCTACTAATGCCCCTTCTAAAGTGAGTCCCATTAACAGCTTAAGCTGAATCACTCCAAATATATAATCAACAGCTAATCCAAGATATGCACCTATAAATGCTAAAGCCTTTTTATCTTTTTCTATAAAATATCCAATAATAAAAGCCATAAATACAAATCCTATTATATATCCTCCTGTAGCTCCAGTTATTATGTTTAATCCACCAGTAAAACCAGCAAATACAGGTAGCCCTATAGCACCTAACAACATAAATACAATAATAGACAAGGTCCCTAATTTCTTTCCTAATATAACAGATATAATTACAACTCCAAAGACCTGTAAAGTTAGTGGTACTGATGGTAATGGTATTGATAATTGAGAAAATACAGCCATTAATGCTGCTCCAACTCCAACCATTATCATTTCTCTAACAGATAACCTCATTTTTCTCCCCCTAAAACTTTTTTGTTAAGTATAATATTAAAATATAGCATTGTCAACTTATTTTATTTTATAAGTTGACAATTTAATTATAATTTTATGGGAGAAACTGCAAAACAATTTCTCCCATAAAATTATAAGGCTCTTTTATAAATATAATAAACATCTTCCCAATCTAAAGGCATAAATCCTTTATCTAGGTTAAACCTAACTGCCTGTTTAGCCATTATTTCTAGCTTTTCTTCACCAATTCCTAACTCACTTAGAGATGATGGTATTCCTAATTCATTAAAGAAATCTCTTGTTTTTTCTATTGCCATATGAGCAATATCATTTTTATCAAGACTTGAATTTATTCCCCAAACATTAACGCCATAATCAACAAACTTATCCAATGTTTTATCATTAATTACATATTCCATCCAATGTGGAGTAAGTATAGCTAATCCAACTCCATGAGTTATATCATAGAAAGCACTTAATTCATGCTCCATAGGATGAACACTCCATTCTCCACCTCTACCATATGTTAATAACCCATTTATAGCCCAGCTTGATGTCCACATAAGGTTAGCTCTAGCCTCATAATTTTTAGGATCCTCAATTGCTATTTTCCCATACTTAATACAGGTCTTTAATAATCCTTCACATAATCTATCTTGCATGAATGTACCTTCAGTTGTATTAAAATACACCTCAAATATGTGACTCATTATATCTGCTGTACCTGCTGCTGTTTGGTTCTTTGGAACAGAGTATGTGTATTCTGGATCAAGTATTGATACTCTTGGCTTCATTTTTTCATGTCCAAGTCCTATTTTATTATTACTTTGGGTATCTGAAATTACGGCAAAGGCATCCATTTCTGAACCTGTTGCTGACAATGTAAGAATACTTAATATAGGTAATACTTCCCCTATTTTACTTGGATCCATAACAATATCCCATGGATCACCATCATAATTTACTCCTGCTGCAATAACTTTTGTACAATCTATTGTACTTCCTCCTCCAACAGCTAAAACCATATCTATGTTATTTTCTCTACAAATTTTAATTCCTTCTCTAACACTTGTAATTCTTGGATTAGGCTCTACCCCTGACAATTCAAAACATTCAATTTTATTTTCACTGCAAATTCTTTTAACATCATCATATAATCCTATTTTCTTAATACTTCCTCCCCCGTAAACCATAAGCACTTTTTTACCATACTTACTTAATTCTTTTCCTAAATTTTTAATTTGACCTTTTCCAAAATAAACTTCTGTTGGTATTGAATAATGAAAGTTTTCCATATCTTTTATGGCCTCCTAAAAATTAGTTTAGATAATAATTTTATAATTTCCTTACCTTTACGAGTGTTATGGATATTTGTTTCTATGTTACTTGGAACGCAACTACGGAACAAGCAAGATAAATGTCCCCCACACCTTTTTATATATTATACATCTTTAATAGTATATATTTAAAGTAACAAAATCATTCTTTGTGTATCAAAACCCCTAGTTTTTAAATAGTATATAGAAACAGTAATAACTGTATTGAGGTGAAAAAATGAATCCTTTATTAAATATGCTATTTGGCAACATGATGGGTGGAATGGGCCCTGGTGGTGGAATGATGGGAGGTAATCCACTAATGAGTATGCTTATGGGCAATAGAGGTGGAGGTAATCCTATGATGGGTGGTAATAACCCTATGATGGGTGGCGGAAACCCACTTCTAAGTATGTTAATGGGCGGTATGAATGGTGGAAGAAATAATAATAACAACAATATGAATCCTCTCATGAGTATGATGCAAAACATGAACAGAGGTAATGGAAATCCCATGACTAATATGAATAATCCTATGGGAAACAATGGTGGAAATATGAATAATAATAACCCACTAATGGATATGCTCAACAACATGATGTCTCAACAAGGACAACCCCCTAATATGAATGGCATGAGCAACATGAACGGTATGAACAATGGTATGAACAATGGTATGAGTAATCCTTTAATGGATATGTTCATGGGAAATCAAGGTGGAATGAACAGCATGAATAATCCTATGAATAATGGTGATTCTGGTATTAACAGACATAGTCGTCATAGACATAGGCATTAATTTTTCATGATAATGAGGAAAGAAAACAGGAGGTGGAAATCACCTCCTGTTTTCCTTATCTTTTTATATAATTATAAATTTCCTTATTAACCCTATATGCTTCTTGTAAATCTTTCTTAGACACCTCTTTAAATGCATACTTATATTCATAATAACTCTTCATCAAGTTTAAAAAGCCAACATCTATATTTGATTCTACCCTTTGAGCAAATATAAGTTCAGTTTCCCCCAAATAGGGTTCTATATCTACTTTTTCAAGTAACTCAATACACTCCTTTATTAAAGCTTCAAAGGTTTCTTCCTTAGTATATTTCTTGATTCTATATAAAAATCTATTTCGTTTAGTTAAATATAAAATTAAGTATATTAACCAAACAATAAATATTATAAATAAAACACCTAACATAAATAATGTAAAACTAACCCTTAAGCCTGAAAGGCTTCCACCACTTTTTTCATTATTTTCTTCAATAATATCTACTTCTCCGCCCTCTGAAGATGGTGTTGGATCAAATATTTTCCAACCATACCCTGGTATAAAAACTTGTACAAACGCATGTCCATTCGACTCTCTTACTACATAATTTCCATTTTCATCTTTTTCTGTAACAAGATATCCTTCTACATATCTAGCAGGAATTCCACTTGATCTACAAAGTAAAGTCATGGCTGTTGCATATTGAACGCAATATCCCTCTTTTCCTGCAAATATAAAGTAGTCAATATAACTTCCTTTTTCTCTATTTACAGGTAGTTCTAAGCTATATACATACTCCCCCGACAAAAAGAAATCTCTAATACTAGCTGCCTTATCATAATTAGATTCCTTATCCTTAGTTAATTCATTAGCTAGATTTTTCATTCTATCAGTAACATCATCCTCTATATTAAGATATACTTCATCTATTAAATCATTATATTTACACCTATTATTTTCTCCACCGGCCCTAAGTAATTCATTAAATCTATCTAAATTCATATATTTCATTAATGCTTCTTCAATTGTGTTTTCTGATGGCTCATCATTTATATATTCAATATTATAAACTTCACCATTTCTAAAAACCTTTTTATCATCAAAGAATAATTGTTCAAATGAATTTAAATATAAGTGTATTACTTTTTCATCTAAGCTTGAAATATTTACTGACGAAGTATTAGAAGGGTGAGATAAAAAATAACTATCACTATCATTTATTTGAATCCATAACTTTCTATATAATTTATTATCTCTTTCTTTAATTAAGTTTTCATAATCTTTATTTTCTTTGCCTGCTCTTTCTAAAAAATAAATTCCAGAATCAATTTCATATTTCTTATATTTGTAAGTAATTAGTTCACCTTCTTTAAAATCTTCTGTTTCATATTTCCACATTCCATTTTCAAATTTATCAAATGAATGATCTATTAAATATCTTACATCTTCTCCTTGAACTGTATAAACAATATTATTTGAATTTATTCCTGTAGATTGGTTTACCTCTCTAATAGAATTACCTTTTATATTAAATCCAGAAATATTTGATGTACCCATGTATAAATTTGTAATTCTTCTTACATTATCAAGAAAATCATTTTGAGGCAATCTAGCTGGAAGTGGTAAAAAATATGCTATTAAAAAAATTAATCCGCAAAAAGCTACCATAACCTTAAAATAATCTTTTTTCTTTATATTTATTATCTTATCTATTGATAGTCCATCTTTTTTTGTTCCTTCAATAAATAGAGAAATTATTAAAATTATAAATAGAAATACTATAATATTAGTGAATAAAGTTCTTTGAATATACACACCTTTTATATAAGAAACTAATACTATAAGAGACATTAGAAATACCATAGGCCTTCTAAAAATATTTACTGTAAAATAGTATCCTAAAGATGAAAATGCAAAAGATATGAAAATAATCGCACCATATATATATCCTAAGTAATCTCCAATTACTCCTCCACCACCAAATGCCCATTGATAAAAGGTTTCTTCTACCATTAAATCACTAACACTAACTAAAAAATAAGTAATTCCTATAGATAATATACCAGCTACTAAGTATAAGAATATCCCCCTTCTTTTCCAATCAACAACCAACTTATATAAGCAGAAATAGCCTAGAACTAAGACTCCAATAATAATTGAATAAAGTATATTAAACCTTCTATAGATCGAATAAAATAAAATTTCACTCCCAATAAGTATAAAGAAAAAGGATAGTATATTATCTAATAAGTGATTTTTAAATACCTTCATATCATATCCCTTCCAAGCTATAGTCCATTTTTAAATATAGCTCTTCCTCAAAGGCTTTTCTTTTATCATTGCTAACAACTATAACTTTATCATTTCGAACTTCCAAAGATCTTACAAGCTCTCCAAGTTCATTATCTTTATTACTTGTAAAAATTATGTAATCAGATTTTTTATCTTCATTTAATGCTAATTTTCTAAATCTATTATTTTTAGAATATATAAACTCATAGTAACTGAAATAATTTTGCAACCAAACTATACTTTCAATTTCACTCGATGAAAATATTCTCCATCCAGTCTTTTCCCCTATAACAATATCTACTTCTAAGTCATTGTTAATAAATAAGTCTATAATACTTATAAATCCTTCTATAATTAAATCTTCAACTAATTCCACATCCTTAGATTTTAAAATAAGAGGATCTAAAATAACTACCTTTTTATTAATATCATTACTTATACTTTTTCTAATCATTAATAAATTCTTCTTTGAGGACAACTTCCAGTTAACTCTATTTAAAGGATCTCCCTCTGAATACTCTTTGAACTCATATCCTGGTTCACCAACTATTATATTAGTTTCCCCATCATCAACCTGTGATTCCTCAAATTTATTATCGACTAAATAATCACTACCATCTAACTCTATTAATGATGGCAAAATGGCTATTTTATTTATACACTCTTCACTCTCAATATTCTTTTTAAATAACCCCAGTAAGCTTCTTATACAAATTGATGAAAGTTCGATTCCACCAACACCTCTATGAATAGCCCTAAACCTTAGTTCTAATTCTTCTTTTTCTCTTCCTCCTATTGATACTCTTGTTATATTATTTTCATCTGAAATGACATTGTTATTGTATTTAATTTCATAATCTACGAAAGGTATTGGTACCCACCCATGATTCTCTATCTCTACATTGCATAAGAAGCAAGTATTCTTTTCAATACTATCAACTTCACATGTAACTTTAGCATCTAAAACTTTTCCAAAGTAAATAAATAATAATCCATCAATAATAGGTGCAATTATAATCATGTATAACAATACATAATTCTCTTTTAATTCAAAGATATAGGTAAAAATATAAGATAAAATTAAAATTATTATATATGAAATCCAATTACCCATTTAACACCTTGCTAGTATTTTTTATAGCATTATTTACACACTCTAAAACTATATCTGAAGAATTTTGCCCCTTTACTCTTGCACCAGAAGATAAAATTATTCTATGAGATAATACATCAACGCTAACTTCCTTTACATCCTCTGGAATTACATAATCCCTTCCTTGTAAATAAGCTACTGCCTTTGATGCCTTTAGTAATTGTAAACTTCCTCTCGGGCTAGCTCCTAAAGTTATTTTAGGATTATTTCTTGTTGAAGTAACTATATTAATAATTAAATCCTTGATATTATCACTTACTCTAACTTCTTCAATTTCCTTCTGCATAGTAATTATATCTTCACTTGTAGCTACAGCTCCAAGATTATTTAATGGATTTTCACCTGCAAATCTATCAAGTATTTCTTTCTCTGCTGATTTAGTTGGATATCCTATAGAAAGCTTAAATAGAAATCTATCCATTTGAGCTTCAGGTAACTTATTAGTCCCCTTACTTTCAATAGGATTTTGTGTAGCCAAAACCATAAATGGTTCTGGTACTTTTCTTGTAATTCCATCTATTGTAACTTGTCTTTCTTCCATTACTTCTAAAAGACTAGATTGTGTCTTTGCTGATGCTCTATTAATTTCATCCCCCAGTAAAAAGTTACAACTTGCTGCTCCTGATTTATAAATAAACTTTCCTATAGAAGGATTATACATTGTAAACCCGGTAATATCTGATTCCATTACATCTGGGGTAAATTGAACCCTATTAAAAGTTCCTGATACAGATTTTGCTAAAGCACCAACGCATTGTGTCTTCCCCACTCCAGGAACATCTTCTATAAGAACATGTCCATTTGTAAGTAAAGCAATTACTATTCTCTCTATTACTTTCCTCTTTCCAACCATAATTTTTTCCATATTATTTATTATTTCGTCCACTTTACTCATAAATATTCCCCTTTCCCTTTATCCTTTCTAATAATATAATACCATATTTTTCTAAAAACAAACAAAATGAACTACCCATAATGAGTAGTTCATCTCTATTTTATCTTTTTCTTTATACCTTCATATAAATAATCCAAATAATCTGTATCAACATTATTATCCCTTAGAATTTTCATTCTATCTTCAACTTTTTTTATAGATTCCTTTGCTTCTCTAAAATCCTTCTGTTTTATACATGTACTTGTATATTCTAAAAGATAATCTATTTTTGTTATTATCTCTGCTAAATCTTGTCTTCCTTCATTAACCAAATCAACAAGTAATGGATAAATCTTATGAGAAGTATTCTTCTTTACTTGAAAAAGGAAATCATTAGTACTACTTGTAGTTTTCTTTGCCATTTTATCTACCTTCTAAATCTTTTTTTGTAGGCATAGAATCTATAGCTTCATAACTAGTACAAGTTATAGCTTAACTCATCTACACCATTTTCTAAACCTTCTATAGTCCCATTTCAGAACTAAAATGAATTATATCACCCTTCCTAATTTTATTCAAATCTATATTCTCCGTGACTTCCTCTATTAAATATTAATATCACCATACATAATACTTTACTCATTAAATTTAAACCCGCCTAAACTCCAGATATCTAATTTATCAATTTTAAGTTTTCCTTCATAAGATATTATTTCTAGTCCATTGCTACCTTCCTTCGGGTAAATTCTACTTGAAACAACAGTTTCTCCATCATTTAAGAATATCTCAACAGCAGATTTATCCATAAACATATGAACCTTAATTTTATCCTTAAGGTTATTTAGTTTAAACTTTCTAAAACTTTTTAATCCTTTTGCCATTGCACTATTATCAAATACTCCATAATTCTTAGTAAAATCTATTTTTAAGGATGCATATTCTATTTCTCCAAGGGCTAGCTTTATTTCAAATAGCGATGACTCATATTTTTCCACGTCTAAAACAAGCTCATAAGAATTTTCCATAACATTATCACTTTTCCAAGATACTATTTCTACTTTTTCTAAGCTTTCTATCTTATCTTTTCTTAGTTCCTTCATCTCTATTAAAGGTTTTTGAATTAGTTTACCATTTATAAGTTTTAGCTCTCTTGGCATAGTTAAGCAATGTACCCATCCTTTATTTACTGTTGGATGATATTGCTCCTCTTCAGGTAACCCCATCCATCCAAACATTATTACTCTACCTTTTTCATCTTTAAAACTTTGCGGAGCGTAAAAATCAGTACCAAAATCTAACTCCTTAAACTCTCCATGCTTAAATTCTAATGTATCAAAATTTAGCTCACCAACTATATATCCTGCTTGGTATATATTTTGATATCTAAATTCTTCTCTTTCTAAACCTTGAGGTGAGAATATTAATACATCCTTTCCTTCTATATTAAGCAAGGCTGGACATTCCCATATGTATCCAAAGTTATCATATGAAGTCTTTATTTCACCTTCATAATTCCACTTTTCAAAATTCTCTGAACTGTATAAAAGGGCTCTACCTTTTAAATCTTTTGTTTGAGCACCAATCATAAAGTAATATTTACCATTTCTCTCAAATATATTAGGATCTCTAAAATATGCTGTATATCCTTTAGGTATTTTACCTACAACTATTCCCTTTTTCTCTACATTACCATACTCATCACATATTGCTCTACATTGATAAGCTTCTCTTTTTCCATACTTATTTTTAACATTCCCTGTATATAACAGCTCTAGCCTATCTTCCATAGCATATCCGCTACCTGAATACACTCCATTTTTATCATACCTATTAGTAGGAGCTAACACCGCTTTAGGGTATGAATAATTAATAAAATCCTCTGTAGTAAATAGTCCCCAATGTTTAAATTTATGTTCACATCTAAAGGGATTCCATTGAAAGAATATATAATATTTCCCTTTATATTGAGCTAATCCATTAGGATCATTTACAAGACCAAATGGTGCTTCTAAGTGATAATTTAATCTCCAATTATTTCTTCTTTTTCTTTTATAGAATTTTGCTGCATTTAAAGTTATATCTTCTAGTCCTTTCATTCTAAACCTCACTTAATGTTTTAGCAGTTCTTTTAATAACCTACTTTCATAATCATACCCTTAACCAACCACCTATTATACCACCTATATATAGTAATATAAATAAATTTATATATTAATTAAATGCTGAAGTAATCTTCATCTTGTCTCCTTATATACAAAAAAGAGAAACCAAATAGATTTCTCTTTTTAAGACTTACTAGTGAAGCATAACTCCCTTATTATCTTCCCTAACTATATAACTATTTCCATCAGGATCCTTAAAGGTAAACATTCTTCCAGTTGGCAATTCTAAAAATTCGCCTACCTTAATTCCTCTTTCTTTAAACTTTTTATATGTTTCTTCTATTTTTACTGCCTTAAATAATAAAGAAGGATGACTAACATCTATAATCTTATTCTTTATAGACATCTTATTAATATCATACAGTACTATATTGGTAGACTCATCATTTGCAGGACCTACCTCAACCCATTTCATATTAGGTCCCAAAGGATGCTCTTCCTTTACTATAAAACCTATCTTCTTTGTCCAAAATTCTTTTGATACATCTTGATCTTTCACATATAAGGTTATCTCTTCAATTCTCTCAATCATGGAAATTCTCCTTACAAACATAATTTCTATATTATAAGTATAACCCTATAAAAAAATACTATTTATATTTACTTTCTAATTCTAATAAATATTGCTTTTTATCTAATCCACCAGCATATCCAACTAACTTACTATTTGATCCTATCACTCTATGACAAGGAACTATAATTCCCAGTGGGTTTTTATTATTAGCCCCACCAACTGCTCTTGATGCCTTTTCATTCCCTATTTCCTTAGCTATATGCTTATATGAAACTGTTTCCCCATAACTAATCTCTTTTAGCTTATCCCAAACTTTCCTTTGAAATTCAGTTCCTACAGAATACTTTATATTTATATCAAAGTCCTTTCTCTCCCCCTGAAAATACTCTTCAAGCTGTATCTTACATCTTGAAATCTCCTCACTTATATCCTCAGGTTTCATAGCTTCCACAAAGTCTGTAGCTATAATATAGCCATCTTCCTCAATTATTTCAATTATTCCAATTGGAGATTTATAATATCCATATTTCATTAGTTAACACCTCTATATTTAATCTTTTTTTATAATAGTATCTAATCTTCTAATTCTGATTTAATATCTTTAGCAAGATTGATTGCATCTTCCTTACTAGAATTTATTCTTCTTACAATGGCACTACCAACTATAACTCCATCACAAAATTTTCTTATTTCCCTTACTACATCTACTGACGAAATTCCAAATCCTAAACATATAGGAGCATTAGTATTTCCTCTTACTCTATGTAGGTAATCTACTATATCATCCCTTAGCCTACTTCTTTCACCAGTTGTTCCATTAGAGGAAACACAATAAACAAATCCTTTAGCTCCATTTACTATCTTAGCTATTCTTTCATTTGAGGTTGGTGCTACTAATGGAATTAAATATATCCCACTTTTTTCACAAAGCTCCTTAAGTCCCCCTCTTTCCTCTAAGGGGATATCAGGAATTATTAATCCATCAAATCCTGATTCACTTGCTTCTTTTAAAAACTTCTCTACGCCTATTGTATATACTAAATTATAATAAATCATTATTACTAAAGGTATACTACTACTTTTTCTTATTTCTCTACCACATTTAAATATATCTTTTACTTTAAATCCATTTTTTAATGCTCTACAATATGAATCTTGTATTATAGGCCCATCAGCTAAAGGATCACTAAATGGAACCCCTAACTCTATTATATCAGCCCCAGACTTTTCTAGCTCCAACACTATATTTTTTGTTTCTTCTATGCTAGGATCTCCACAAGTTATAAATGGAATAAATGCTTTTTTTCCTTTTAACCTTAGTTCTAAAAACCTTTCATCTATTCTATTCATATCTATCCTCCAAATACTTTACTACTGTATCCATATCCTTGTCCCCTCTGCCTGATATATTAATTATTATAATTTTATCCTTTGACATTTTCCCTGCTACTTTTTTAGCATAAGCTATAGCGTGAGAAGATTCTAAGGCTGGTACAATCCCCTCTATTTTAGTTAAATATAAGAAAGCATCTATTGCTTCCTCATCCTTAACACTATCATATTTAGCTCTTTCTATTGAATCTAAATATGCATGCTCTGGCCCTACAGCTGGATAGTCAAGACCAGCTGAAATAGAATAAGCTTCCTTTATTTGACCATCATCATCCTTTAATACATATGTCATCATACCATGAATGACCCCTGTATTTTTATCATGAATAGCAGCTGCATGTTTACCAGTTTCAATTCCTCTTCCTGCTCCTTCTATACCTATAAGTTCAACTTCTTCATCATCTATAAAAGGATAAAATATTCCTATAGAATTACTTCCTCCCCCTACTGGAGCTATTATACAGTCTGGAAGCCTCCCCTCTTTTTCAAGTATTTGTTTCTTTGCTTCATCTCCTATTATTCTTTGAAAAACTCTTACCATTATTGGATATGGATGAGGCCCTGCAACAGTCCCCATTACATAATAGGTATCTTCAACATTTGATACCCAGTATCTTATAGCCTCATTTACAGAATCTTTTAGTGTCCCATTTCCACTACTTACTGAAATCACAGTAGCTCCCAATAATTCCATCTTTTTAACATTAAGAGCTTGTCTTCTTATATCCTCTTCTCCCATAAAAATTTTGCATTCCATTTTAAACTTTGCTGCTACAGTAGCCGTTGCTACTCCATGTTGTCCTGCACCTGTTTCAGCTATTATTTTTTTCTTTCCCATTCTTTTTGCTAACAATATTTGTCCTATTACATTGTTTATTTTATGAGCTCCAGTATGGTTTAAATCTTCTCTTTTTAAATAGATTTTAGATCCTTTTAAATCTTTAGTCATATTCTCTGCATAATACAGAGGACTTGGTCTTCCCGTATAATCTTTCAAGTAATACATATACTCTTCCATAAATGCTTCATCGTTAATGGCTTTATAAAACTCATCTTCTAGTTCCTTTAATGCATTCATTAATGTTTCTGGAACATATTGTCCTCCAAAATTATTAAACTTCCCTTTCATACCTATCCCTCACTTTTCTTATAAATAGTTCTACTTTATCTCTATCCTTCTTTCTAATCCCATCCTTATCAACTTTCTCTACTCCTGATGATATATCAATTCCATAAGGGTTAACTTTACTTATTCCTTCAAGAACATTATCTTCATTTAATCCTCCTGCCAATATTATCTTATTGCTTATATTAATATCTTGAAGTAAATTCCAATCAAATAGTTCTCCGCTACCTGGCATACTGCTATCTAAAACTAATGCATCCACTCTATAATTCATTGCTTTCAACATATCATCTTTAATTCTTATATTAATACCTTTCCAGACCTCCTTGCCAACTATCTTTATTGACTCTATAAAGTCATTCCCCTCTTCTCCATGAAGCTGAATAACATCTAATGGAACTTCTTTTATCACTTCTTTTATAAAGTCTTCTGAATTATTTCTAAATACACCTACAACCTTAATTCTTTTATCTAGCTTTTTATATAGCAAACAAGCCTCTTCTATACTTACTTTTCTTGCGCTTTCAGCAAATACAAATCCTATATAATCAGGACGTAAAAAATTTAGAAACTCAACTTCGTTCATTTTTGTTATTCCACATATTTTAATCTTCATATTTTGATCCCTTAAATGCTTTATACTCTTTAATAAATGAATCATTATTTAAATTTCTCATAAACATTTCACCTACAAGTACTCCATCTACTCCCATATCTTTAATAATCCTCAAATCATCACATCCTCTTATTCCACTTTCAGATATTACAATCCTATTCTTAGGAATATACTTAATTAATTCTTCCGTTGTTTTTAAAGTTGTTTCAAATGTTTTTAGATTTCTATTATTCACTCCTATAATTTCACAGCCACACTCTAAAGCTAACTCAAGCTCTCTTCTATCATGAATCTCCACTAATGGCTCTAATCCTATTTTTTTACTCTCATCATAAAATACTCTCAGTTTCTCTTTTAAAACACTAACTATCAGTAATATTCCAGAAGCTCCCAAAACCTTTGTTTCATATATTTGATAAGGATCCAATATAAAGTCTTTTCTTAGTATTGGCACAGTACTATTAAATTGAAGCTGTTTTATATAATTATCCTCTCCTAAAAATAAATCCCTCTCAGTTAGAACTGAATATGCATCTATTTTTAACTCCTTATAAAACTCATGAACTTTCTCTATATTAAAGTCTCTAAGGATTACTCCTTTTGAAGGTGATGCTTTTTTAAACTCCCCTATTACCGATAAGTCCTTCCCTTTCAATACATCTTTAAAATTTCTTTCCTTAGCTTTTATAGTAAATGCTTTATTATACACTTCTTCAAAGGGTACAACTGCTTTACTTTCTAATACTCTTATTTTTTTCATAGATATTAAATCATCTAGTATCATTAGCCTTCCCCTTTCCTAAGCAGACCTTAACTCTAAATATTTATCATAAGCCTTTCCTGAATATATTAGATCCCTAGCTAATTTAATCCCATCTTTTAGAGAATCTACTACCTTAGCTACATACAAAGCAGCTCCTGTATTTAATACAACAATGTCTCTCTTTGGACCACCTTTTCCCTTTAATATATCCACTATTATCTTTGCGTTATCATTTGGTGTCCCACCAACTAAAGCTTCAGGCTTACAAAGCTCTATTCCATAATCACTTGGATTTAATATATATTTATAAAGCTTCCCATTTTTCACTTCACAAACAGTGGTAGTAGTAGTTGTTGTTATCTCATCTAATCCATCATCTCCATGAACTACCATTGCCCTTTCTAGCCCTAAGTTTAATAATACATCTCCAACTGTTTCTATTAAATTCCCATCATATACTCCCATAAGCTGTCCAGTTAATGGAGCTGGATTCAAAAGTGGGCCAACCATATTAAACAATGTCCTAGTGCCCAGCTCCAATCTTTCCTTTGCAACATTCTTCATTCCTTTGTTATAAGAAGGAGCAAGTAGAAATGCCATTCCTTTATCTTCTATTACCCTTTTACTTTCTTCTTTTGTATAATCGACTTTAATACCCAACTCTTTTAAAACATCAAAACTACCACTTTTACTTGATACAGCCCTATTTCCATGTTTAGCCACCTTTACTCCTCCACTAGCTGCAATAATTGCTACAGCTGTTGATATATTAAAAGTATTAGCTCCATCTCCACCTGTCCCACAACAATCAATTAAGTTCTCCTTTTCCTCTACATCAACCTTCACAGTTTCCTTTCTTAATGCTTTAACTGCTCCTAACAATTCTTCTGAAGTTTCTCCCTTAACCTTTAAACCTATCAGGAATCCACCCTTCTGACTGGATGTAGCTTCCCCCCTCATAATCTCTTCCATTACTTCTCTAACTTCATCTTCTGACAAATCTATCTGCATAACTAACTTCTTCATTGCATCATTAATTTTCATAACATATCCCCTCCACAAAATTCTTTAAAATTCTTTTTCCCTTTGCTGTAAATATAGATTCAGGATGAAACTGCACTCCAAATATTTTCTTTTCTTTATGCTTAATTCCCATAATTACTCCATCTTCTGTTTCAGCTATTATTGATAATTCTTTAGGTAAGCTCTCCCTTTCTATTACTAAAGAATGATATCTCATAACATCTATCCTCCTAGAAATTCCTTCAAAGATATCATTTCCTCTAACGTTTATTTTTGAGCTTTTTCCATGACATATCTTATCTGCCCTAATAATATTGGCTCCAAAGGCTTTTCCTATAGCCTGATGCCCTAAACAAATCCCAAAAGTAGGAATATAATCTCCAAGTTCTTTAATTAGTTTAACTGATATCCCAGCATCATCTGGCCTTCCAGGTCCTGGTGATATAACTAATCCTTTTGGATTTAAATTTTTAATTTCTTTTAATGTTATTTCATCATTTCTATAGACTTTAACCTGTTCAAATTCACTTAAATATTGATATAAATTAAAAGTAAAGGAATCATAATTATCTATTAATACAATCATCTTAACGCCTCCTTTAGTGCCATTAATTTATTTTGAGTCTCTTCAAACTCTTTTTCTGAATCTGAATCATACACAACACCACCACCTGATTGAAGATATGCAATTTTATCTCTTAACACTAAAGTTCTAATTGCTATACACATGTCCATATCTCCACCATAAGAAAAATATCCTACTGCTCCTCCATAAATTCCTCTTTTCTTATCCTCTAGCTCCTCTATTATCTCAATTGCTCTTATCTTAGGCGCTCCAGATAATGTTCCTGCTGGCAAACATGAAGCTAGAGCATCAAATGCGTCCTTATTCTTTCTAAGAACCCCTACAACTTGGCTTGTAATATGCATTACATGAGAAAATCTTTCTATCTTCATAAAATCCTTCACTTCCACAGTCCCCACTTCACTTACCCTACCAATATCATTTCTTCCTAAATCAACTAGCATTACATGCTCCGCTCTTTCCTTTTCATCATTTATTAATTCTTCTTCTAACTTTAAATCTTCATGTTTACTTCTTCCTCTTTTTCTTGTACCTGCAATAGGATTAGTCATGACCTTTCTTCCTTTTACAGCAACCAACCTTTCTGGAGAAGATCCAATTACTTGATAGCTATAATAATCTAGAAAAAACATGTACGGAGATGGATTTCCTTCTCTTAGACTTCTATATATCTCAAGAGGTGGTTTTTCCGTTTTGCAATACATTCTTTGAGATGGAACAACCTGAAAAATATCACCTTTTTTTATATAATCTTTTGCCCTATCTACCTTTTTCATATATTCTTCTTTTGTTGTACCAAGTTTTATTTTTATAACTTTCTTTTCTAACTCCTTATCATATTTAATCGGTTTATTTATTAATTTATTAAAATACTCCCTTTGACCACCTATAACTTCCTCATACTGGCACTTATTATTTGGAAATACATTATCAACTACATATACCTTGTGAGTGAAATGATCATAACAAATATATCTTTTATAAAAATTAAACCTTATTGTAGGTATATCCAATTCATCATAGTTATTAAGTTTTAATTTTTTCTCATATAACGCTATAGTGTCATATCCCATATACCCTATAGCTCCACCTTTAAACGAAAACTTATTGCTTTTATTATCAAAATCAATTTGTGTTTCCTTTTTTATTGTTAATATATCTTGTAAAGTTTCTCCAATGACCTCTTTATAAGGGCTATCGCCTAAATAAGAATATCTTCCAAACCTATTTTCTTTACATCCACTTTCTAAAATAAACTTTCTTTCTCCATCTAAAGCTTTAAATAGTGTTATTGGAGTAATTTCATCCCCTCTAAATTCACTTATAATAGAAAATACTTTTTTAGATTTAATATTTTCCTCAAATTGTTCTTTTGAAATATTAATCATGTTTACTCCCCCTTTTTATAAATAAATTTACATATCACTTAAATACTTAAGTTATGAACAGATTGTCTAATTATATAGTTTTTTTCAGTGCACTCTGGATTTCGGAAACTCATATTAACAACAGACTAGGCACATATAATTTCCTAAAGAATAAAAAAAGTCACTTCATCCTATAATGGGACGAAGTGACTCGTGGTGCCACCCATTTTTTGTATAACAAAAGTGTTTATAAAAACAAAAGATACTTCATCCCTTAGGACGAAATACCTTATTTCGCTATGCCACCTACATTACACACAATCTTTACCAGGTACGGAACTTAATCGATACCCTGTCCTTTTAACGGCGGACTTCCCGTACACCTGTACTATAAATTCCAAGTGTCATCTCAAAGACCCATTCAATAAAGGCTACAGCACTTGGATCACACCACCCCAAGCTCTCTGAAACTAATTTCCTATACCTACTCTCTCTTTTCACTGACTTTAATTTTTATTTATTCACATTATATTCAAGTACTCCTTAAAATTCCAATAGTGTTTTTCTCGATTTTTCTTTATTTAAACAACTCTACTAATATATCCTTTAAAATCCTTACTGTAACACAATATTGCTATCCAATTCATTTTTTAGCTCTTCCGATATTGGTACCAATGGTAGTCTAACTTCATCAGAATTAATTAATCCTATTTTCTTTAACATATATTTTATAGGTGTTGGATTAGGCTCTTTAAACAGTAAAGGAATCATAGGAGAAATCTCCTTCCATATTTCTAGAGCTGCTTTCCCATCATTATTTTGTATATAATCATATACTTTTATAAACTCTTTAGTTTTCAAATGTGCTGATGCTGTTACTCCACCATCTCCACCTAGTAATAATGAACTATAAAATAAATTATCTTCTCCTGATAATACGCTAAATTCATCTGGCTTATTTAACAAAAGCTCTATAGTTTTATTAAAATCTCCAGATGCATCTTTTACCCCAACTATATTTTTCTCTTCTGATAATCTTAGGATCGTTTTATTTTCCATATTTCTTCCAGTCCTATATGGAATATTATATAATACAATATCTAAATCTGTACTTTCAGATATTTTTTTGAAGTGTTCATATATTCCTCTTTGATCTGGTCTATTATAATATGGACTTACAGATAGTATTCCTTGTACTTTATGCTTTTCAACCACCTTCAATTTATCAACTACACTTCTTGTACAATTTCCACCTAGTCCAATTATTACAGGTACTCTTCCATTTACCACTTCCATTGTTTTAGATACTATCTCTTCATATTCCTTTTCTGAAAGAGTTGGTGTTTCACCAGTTGTACCTAATGGCATTAAGCCATGTACCCCTTCATTGATATAATGATTTACCAACTTTTCATAAGATACCATATCTAATTCATCATTTTCAAATGGTGTCACAACTGGCACCCAAAGTCCTTTTACTTTCATATTTCTTACCCCCTATTTATTAAGGTAAGGGCAAATCTATTAAAAAAATAATACCCATCTTTAAAAATGATGGGTAGAGTATTTATACTAATAGATTATACATATAGATATTTAAATCTGTGTAGCCCTCCACTTACGTGACAGTTATACAAATATTATTTGCATACCCAGAAAATAGCTTTGCCTCTATCTCCTTCGGCTAGTATTCCTTTCATCTATTATCATAGTGTGCCCACTCCTATAGATTACTCTTAATAACTAGCGCCTCTACCTCTATTACTTATTCAATTTCTTAAATAATAACTCTAATAGTATATTTTGTCAACAGCTACAAATTTACATTTCCAAATTAATCATGTCCCCATGACATAATTAAAACAAAAAAGAGAAATCTAATTAAGATTTCTCTAATAATTGAATCTATTTAATTAATTTTGTCCCTTCGCTATTTTGCTCTATTCTTCCTTCTTTCATTAAACTGCCAAGTGCCATCTTAAAATAGTTTTTAGATGTATGGAAGGTTTCTTTTATTAATTCAGGAGCGCTCTTATCATTAAAAGGCATATATCCATCATTTTCAAGTAAATAGCTTACTATAGATTCCTTTAACATTTCCCTTTCATCAAGTCTCTTCTTTCTATTAGTTATACCAATTATACCATCTTCATATATTCTTTTAATTCTACCTTTAAACTTATCCCCTGGATATATATCTGTAAAATGTTCATTTCCTAAGATTATAGCTTCATATTTACCATCAATAGCTACCCTTATTGTCTTTTCTCCACCTTTTCCATATGCTATAACTTCTACTTCATCGCCAACTTTAAAGCCTTCACCTTTTTCTATGTAAGGATCAACATATGTAGTTGCTGCTAATCTATTAGTTTTATCTAGATATGCATATAACAAGTACTTCTTGCCTGTTACCAATTTAAACTTTTGTTCTTTAATTGGTATAAATATATCTCTATCTAAGCCCATATTTGCAAAAGCTCCAAATGAACTTTGACCAACTATTTCTAAATATGCAACTTCTCCTACCTTTATCAATGGCTTTTTCATAGTTGCAATTGGCCTATCCTTAGAATCTCTATATACAAATACTTCTACTTCTTCTCCTACTTCTATTTCTTCATTAAATATCAAATTATTTGGCAATAGAATATCATTCCCGTTACCATCAGTTAAATAAAAACCAAATTCAACTTTTCTATCTACTTTTAAAGTATTATCTTCTCCAATATAAATCATAGATAAATCTCCTACCTTTTCCTTTTGTATTCTACTTATTTTATCATTACTATTGATTATTGTCATCATTTCATACCTTTAAGCACTATATATATTATAGTAAACATTTTTTAAGAGGGAACGGGTTTGGGAAAAAGTAAAAAAAAGAATAAAATATTAAAATGCTTTTATGGAATTCCACATTGTCATACGGCTTTTTCTACTGGTCGTGGCACCCCTAATGATGCCTATGAATACGGTAAGAACACCCAAATAGATTTCATGATAATAACTGATCACAACTCCTATTTAGGCAAAGATTTATATTGGAATAATAAAGAAATATCAAAATGGAATGTAACTAATGCAATGGCAGAAAGATTTGCAAAAAAAAATGATTCATTCTTACCAATGGTTGGTTTTGAGACAAAAACTTCTCTATATGGTGATTTTAATATAATTAATTCTAACACATACTTTAAGGGGATAATTAAGGACATAAACTTACTAATTCTATGGATGCTAAATAACCCCGAAGCTATTGTTACTATTAATCATCCACATAGAAACATTACTTCCTTAGCTTATAATGAGGTTTTAAATAAAATTATAACCTCTATGGAAGTTGGAAATGGATCTTACCCTAATAAATATATTCGTCACGATAAATATTACTATTCTCTTCTTGATAAAGGTTGGAAACTTGGGGCTATAAATAGCCAGGATAACCATAGACTTAATTTTGGTGATAGTGATAACCTTACAGGAATATTAGCTTATGAACTAAAAAAAGATGAACTTATAGATGCATTTAGGGAAAGAAGAACTTTTTCTACAGAATCAAGAACTCTTGAAATGTATTTCACTATAAACGATTCTATGATGGGAACTGAAATTATTCTTAAGGATGACACATTACGATTTATGATATTTGCTGAAGATAAAAATAACAAAATAAAATCTATTGAAATAGTTACAAATAAAAGTACTATAGTTAAAAAAATTGAAAATATTAACCTTAATTCTATAAAATATTTGTATGATCATAAATATATTGAAGGGGAAAGTTGGTATTTAATTAGAATTTGGCAACAAGACAATAGGCTTGCCATAAGTTCCCCAATCTTTATTGAAAAATAAACAAGTTAAGTGAATATTTGTTTCACTTGATTTTATAACTTCCTTAAAAACAAAAAAATCCCTAATTTTAGGGATTTTATATTTTAATCATTTTTTTGATTTTTTAACCTATTTGGTTTAGCCTTTGGTTTTATTACTATTTTCTTCTCATTAGACTTCTTTGGTCCTCCAGTTTGCTGAATATCCATAAACCAGAAAAAAGAAATAACTGTTACAGCCATAACTATCATTTGTATTACCATTCCTTCTGGTCTAACAAATAACTGTATAGCAAAACCTATAATTGCTACAGCAAGTGGTATAAATTTATTTATTCTAATCTTTGTAAATACCCATTTCTTACATAGCATTATAATCCCTAATAGTACAGCAAACATGATAACTAAATATAATGCTGATATTAAAAAGTTTACCATCCGTCACATCCTCCTTAACTTTAACTATACTAATAATATTAGAGTAAAATGAACAGTTTTTCAAGTAGAATTATTATATATAATAATTCTTATATCTCCTTACTAAAATATTTATTTTTTGATAATATCTTGATAAAATTTTAATTTTAATTAGCATTTTTTGCTTTTTTATAATTTTTCCTTTGAAATTCATACATTTTTTGATAAAATAGAAATTAGTAATATATGAATTAAAATGAGGTGGCAATATGGCATTAAATCCTAATCTCCAATTAGATGAATTAGATCTTCAAATATTAGAATTACTTATAAAAGATTGTAGAACACCATACCTGGAAATAGCAAGAATATGTCATGTTAGTGGAGGAACTATACATGTCAGAATGAAAAAGATGGAGGACATGGGAATTATCAAAGGTTCAAGAATTCTACTAGACCTTGCAAAACTAGGATATGATGTATGTTGTTTTGTTGGTATATATGTAGATAAAACTTCTTCTTTTTCTTACGTTTTTGAAGAAATGAAGAAAATAAACGAAGTTGTAGAATTGCATTTAACAACAGGTGATTATTCAATGTTTGCAAAAGTTATTTCAAAAAATATAGCAGATTTACAAAATACCTTGCTAGAAAAAATAAATAATATTGATGGTATTCAAAGAACTGATACATTTATATCTCTTTCTCAACCAATTGATAGAAATATAACTCTTTAAAGAAGAAAACTCGCTTGTTAGCGAGTTTTCTTCTTTAAATCCATTCTTAGAATAAAACTTTTTTTTATGGTTACACTATATATCGTAAACCATAAAAGGAGTGTGTTTTTATGAAAATATTAGATACAATAGCACTAACACTAGTAATAATAGGAGCTGTAAACTGGGGACTTATTGGTTTCTTTGAATTTGATTTAGTTGCAGCTCTATTTGGAGAAATGACCGCATTTAGTAGAATAATATACGGCCTAGTTGGTATTGCAGGATTATATGCAATCTCTTTCTTTGCAAAGAGTCAGTATAAAAGCGTAGAATAGTTACCCTAATAGTTCAGCATAGAGTTTGCTGAACTATTTTTAATGTCTAGGAAAATATATAAATTTTTGAGTAGCAAAATCTTATGGATACAGAACTTGAGTGGTGAAAATATGCTAAGACGTTAAAAATAAAAATTATAATGCCACCACAGAACACCAAAAGCAAGTTTTGGAACCTGTGGTATGACTAAAAAAGTGACTTCTTCGCTAAAGGGTGACAAAGCCACTTTTTTAATGTTTAAGATAATTTTAAGCTTATCTTTAATATTTTATTAATATTGTTATTATATAATTTATTTAAAAGAAAGGAGGGTAATATGAATATTCAAAATTTGCTATCATATAATTTCTATAATCTATTTTTTTATTTTATTATTTACTCTTTCTTAGGTTGGTGTGTTGAAGTTTTATACGCATATAAGAATCAAAAAAAGTTCGTTAACAGAGGCTTTTTGCATGGTCCTCTTTGTCCTATTTACGGACTATGTATTTCTTCCATGGTAATTGTATTAGATAACATAAATGTTACTCTTCCATTTTTATTAGTAGTAGCTACAATTGTTATCTCCATTATAGAATACCTGACTGGATACATATTAGAAAAGTTATTCAAGACAAAATACTGGGATTATACTGATGATCCATTTAATATACATGGTAGAATTTGCTTACACTTTTCTATTATGTGGGGTATAACCTCTGTAAGTGTAGTAAAGATAATTCATCCACTAGTTAAATATATAGTAACATCTATTACTCCACTTCTTAGCACTATATTATTTTGCTTACTATTTATTTTAATTATATTTGATTTTTCACTTACGATTTCAAAACTTGTAAACTTTAAAAAATTTGATTTAAACATACAACTTGGAACATTATCATTATTTAATAGGTTAAAAAAGTAATTTATTTAAAAGAGCCGGCGCTAATTAATTAGCACCGGCTCTTTTATACTATCTTTCAAACTTTTTTATTTCTTCAAATAATTCTATAGCAGCATTTCTTGGTCCGTTCTTTTCTAGTCCTTTTACTCCAAGACACGTTTTTATTTGTCCTACTTTTACACCAATGTTGAACATAGCTTCAAAGTATTCCTTAATCAAGGCATCTGTTTCTTCAACCTTTTGTGCTGGACCAAATGGATTCGCAAAGAATGATTCTACTAAACCTGTTTCTGTTGTAGTTCCCTTAGCCATTCTTGCTCCTGCTCTAAATACTTTAATTGCATCCTCTGGAGTATTAAAATATTCTAATGAATGTTCTCCCTCTTCAACCTTTGTATAATTATTTGCATAGAAGAAGAAGTCTACATTGTATCCTCTAACAACTTCCTTATATGGAGTTATTGGCATTACTAATCTAGCATTAGTCTTATCTGGATTCATGAATATACTTCTATCCATTTCTTTAAATGCATATCCTTGATCTAAATCATCAAGTCTTACAAATGCACCTATTTCTGTACCATAACCAACAATCTTATTATCTTCAAGCTTAAATGTACCCATATCGTCAAATAATATAGTCATATTAGAAATATAATCTTCACTTAATGATCTAAATGCTTCTATACTTTCTGACTTACCAGCACCACTGTCTCCCATTATAACAACATTTGCTGTGTTACCATCCTTAAGTTGAATATTAACCATTGCCCCATGGATTGGTAAATATCCTTTTCTTATCATTCTTAAGTTGTGTAATGTTAAACACATCTTTTTCATATATCCAAAGTAATCTATCTTATCTGAATGATTAACATATCCAAGCATTATATCATTCTTCTTGTCTTCATAGAATACTGTCTTTAACTCTTCATTATCATCAGTTGCCCCAAATACATAAACTATATCAGGCTTTCTACCTCTACATTCTTCTTTTCTAGCCATTTCAAATAAGTTACATAGAGTTATTCCATGTTCCATGTAATCTCTATGGAAATATACATATGCTAGAGATTCCCCAATTTTTGCTGGATAACAGAACCAATGGTCACTATTAATATTTGCATCTTGTAGTGGATTCTCAAATACTTCAGTAAACATTCCATCTCTTGTAGATCTCTTTGGATAAGTAATGAATGGTGTTTCTAAAAGTATTGAATCAATAAAAGGAACATATTCTATAGCTTCATACCCTCTAGGTATTGGCCACATCATCATACCAATCTTAATACAAGAGTTACCACCAGCTGGAATTTGTCTAAATACTTGTGGTTCTCCTCCTATAACATTCTTCTCTACTTTTCTATATAACTTTAACACTAGCTTAGAAAACTCTGCATTTGCTTCTGTAAAACTAACTGCTGCTAGTCCATGTTCTATTGAACCTGTATGAATTAATGTATATCTTTCTAATCTTCTCCAGAAAAGATACAAGTCTTCTACTAAAGCTACAAATTCATCCTTATCTGCTAAAAGCTCTACGTACCTAGGATTACTTTCACTTATTTCTCTTGCACTCATTACAGTTAAGCACTTAAAAACTTTAATTATATCTTTTCTTAACTCTGCTATGTCATCTGTTCCTAATGTCTTCTTTACGTATCTAAAGGCAAGAGTATTTTTCTTTTCCGATTTCTTTAGATATACATCAATTACTCTTCTAAACCCTTCACTTTCAAGTAACATCTCAAATGTTTTACAGTACTTTGCTGTAAAGTTGATTATTACTTTATCATTGCTCATTGAAAATTCTTTTCTCATTTCTATGCCCCCTAATGAATTTTTTATATTTGTAAAATTGCATTTTTTGCTTTATAAACCAATATTAATATGATTATAACACAAGAAATGCAATTTTGAAACATTCAAATTTGCATTTCTTATGAATGTAATTGTTTAACACGAACTTTTTTTATATTTTTTCATATAAACTACGCACACTTTCTTCTACTCTTAACATTAGTTCTCTTTCTACTTCCTTAGAAATATTTTCAGTTTCTATAGCTTCCCCAAAAATAACTTTAACTTTTCCAGGTACAAATTCTTTACTATCTTCAAAACAAGCAGATGTACCTTTTATTGCAACAGGAATTATTGGTGCCTTAGATTTGCTTGCTATTTTAATACTCCCCCTTTTAAACTCATGTATTTTACCATCTTTGCTTCTTGTCCCCTCTGGAAAAATAGTAAAATTATATCCATCCTTTATATTATTCACAGCTTGATTAATTGCCTTCATTCCTTCTCTTATATTATCTCTATCTATCGTTACACTCTTTACATGAGTAATCCAATATCCAATAAGAGGTGCTTTGGCTAATTCTTTCTTAGCCACAAAATCTAAAGTTCTTTGAGTTGAATATCTCATAACTGGTATGTCTAATATACTTTGATGATTTCCCATAAATACACATGTTTTATCTGGAATATTTTCAAATCCTTCTACTTCAATTTCCATTCCTATTATATTTATAGTAAAATAAGTCCATTTTCTAAAAACTTCTTGAGCATATTTCCAGGCTTCCTCTTCCCCCTTGAACTTTTCTATATAATCCCTCTTAATTCCTTTTAGTCTCATAATAAGCATATAAACTACATAACGTACATACTTTATATATTTCATTTTTCCACCTTCTCTCTTAGATTAAAATAATTATATCCTTAAAAATTTTATTATGCAATGTAATCATTTTTCTTTATTATAATAACTTTTGATGTTACACTAAAATATATTATACAAAGGAGGAGGTTATTTATATGAAGAAAAAACTTTCTATTATAGCTATTATTTTAAGCTTTTTTTCACTTTTCTTATTAGGCTGTGAAAAACAAAATGAATCTATAGGGCAAACTGCAGGAGAAATGACCGTACACTATATAAACGTAGGTCAAGGAGATTCCATTTTGATACAAGTAAATAATAAAAATATGCTTATAGACGCTGGTCCTGGAAAAAGTAAAGATATGTTGCTTAAGTACTTAGATTCGTTAAATCTAAAAAAAATTGATTATGTAATTGCAACCCACCCTCATGAAGACCATATTGGTAATCTTGATGATGTAATTAACAAATATGAGATTGGTGCATTCTATTCACCTAAAGTTACTCATACAACTAAAGCTTATGAAAATATGATTAAAGCTTTAAAAAAGAAAAATTTAAAGATTAATGTAATAAAAGAAGGAACTAATTCTATTGACTTAGGAGAAGGAACTAAGGTTTCTGTTTTCTCACCTATTAAGGCTGAATATAAGAAAGGTTCCCAGCAAGACTTTAATAACTATTCTCCAGTAATGAAAATTGAGTTTGGAAAAACATCATTCTTATTTACTGGTGATGCAGAGGCAGAAGTAGAAAAAGAAATACTTAATAAAGGATATGATGTTAGTGCTGATGTATTAAAATTTGGCCATCATGGCTCTTCAACCTCAACATCTGAAGCCTTCCTAAAAGCTGTTAATCCTTCTATAGGTGTTATTCAACTTGCTGAAGATAACACATATGGTCATCCTCATAAAGAAACATTAGACCTTATAAAGAAATACAAGCTTCGCGTATACAGAAACGATAAAGATGGAGATATAGTTTTATCCTCAGATGGTACAAATATTATAAAGAAGAAATAAAGGAGATTGCTATTTAGCAATCTCCTCTTTTTCTATAATTATATCTTCAAGTTGCTCTTCATCTTCTTCTGACTCTTTAGCAACCTCATCTAATATTTCTTCATCAATAATTTCAATATCTTCAATTGATTTTATTTGTGAAACTTCATCCTCTTCCTTATCTTCAAATATTATACTCTTCCAATTTACAAAAATGTGATAAAGATTTACAACATCTTGTTCATTATATAATAATATTTTCTCAATCTTCTCCCTAGGCATCCTCTTAATATAGTCTTTATCCTTCATTACCTTATGAAATGTTTTAGCTAAATTTGAACCACTTATTACTTCACTTTCTCTTATTATCCCAAATTGCTTTTCAAGATTTTTTAACCCTATAGAAGTTTTTCTTTCTCTTTCATACTCTTTCTGAATATCAACTGATGCAAATTCTTCATTGAAGTTGTAAATAACTCCATACTTTTGGAACAAATAATTTATTACAGTAAAATCATTATTTCCAGAGAAAGTTACTATAGCTTTTTTGCCTTTATTTTTCATAGATATAAAATAGTTTTTAGCTAAATAAAGAATATCAAGTCCTTCATATCTATTTTCTATCATATATTGAGTAACTTCTAGAGATTTTGTTCTGCTATTATAAACACAAGCACCAAACACTCCTATACATTTTGGTTTTTTATACACATAATGTTCCAAATCAAAAAAAATCATATCCTCAGGTAAAAACTCCATACCTTCGTGATTAATCATAAGGTCATTAGACACATCATCAACTCTCAAGATGTTTTCTCTAATTATCACAGTACCACTCTTTTCTACGCAAATTGTAAGTTATTAACATCTAAATTATAAGTTACATCCTTTCTTTCTACTATGACATTAACTTTTTTCTTTAGACTTTCATCATTAATAACCTTTCCTAATAACTCTTTTGTCGGGTTCATACAATAGGGATTTCCAACCATATTTAGCATAGTATAATCCCCAGCTGTATCACCATAAGCATAACTCTTATCTAACTCTATATCATATAGCTTTACTAATTCATTAATTGCTTTTTGTTTACTCTCACTATCCCACATAGGAATTACATCCCCTGTATACATATTATGTTCATCTTGAACATAAATTGACCCTCTAAAATCATCAAATTCATATTTTTTAGCCATCTCTCTTACAAGTTCATATGGAGAACCTGATACTGTTATTATAATATGCCCTTGTTCTTTATGCCACTTAATTCTATCTCTAGTAAAAGTGTACACTCTATCACCTTTTTGTTCAACTACCCTCTTTGCTATAAAATCTATTTGATCTTTTTTAAGACCTTTTATAGCATCCATATATATATCTACCATTTTTAACAGATAATTATCATAATCACCTTGACGTTTATCCCACCTAACAAACTCAGGCCTTACTTCATTATACCACTTTTCACCCTGTATTATCTCATATTTAACTAACTTCTTAAAAACTTCAGTTATTAACCCTTCCCTATATACAGTTCCATCAATATCAAAAAATGCTGCGACTTTTTTCACAATCTATACCTCCTTTAATAATATATATTGTTTCTATTATACTTAGTTTTTATTTTTTCGCAAATTTAATTAATTATTAATGAAATTGAGATTTACTTTCATTGACATTTTTATCTTTAAATGATAGTATAATATTGATAATGATTTTCATTCAATTTTTAGAGGTGATTAGAATGTGTTTATGCGAATTAGAATTAGGGGAAATTGGAACAATTAATGAAATAAAGGGAGATTCAAAGTTAACAAAAAGACTTTGGGCTCTTGGTTGTATAGAAGGAACAAAAATACAGCTAAAAAGGGTTGCACCATTAGGTGATCCGATAATAGTAAACTTAAGAGGATTTGATTTGGCTATAAGAAAAAAGGACGCTAAAAATATTTTTATTCAAAAGTAAGGGGGATTTATATGACAACTATTGCTCTTCTTGGTAATCCCAATGTAGGTAAAACAACATTATTTAACGCTTTGACTGGTTCAAAACAATATGTTGGAAATTGGCCAGGAGTAACTGTAGATAAAAAAGAAGGTTTTTTTAATGATATTAAAATTGTAGACCTTCCTGGAATATATGCAATGGATACTTTTTCAAATGAAGAAAAGGTAGCTAAAAACTTTTTAGAACAAGATGATGTTGATTTAATATTAAACATTGTTGATGCTTCAAACTTAGACAGAAACTTATATCTAACTACTCAATTAAAACAATTTAATAAGCCAATTATTTTAGCTGTAAATATGGTAGATATAGCAGAAAATAAAGGAATTATTATTGATTATAAAAAATTAGAATCTTTATTTAATATAAAAGTTATGCCTATATCAGCTGCTAAAGGAACAGGAATAGATAAGCTTAAAGAATTCATTTCAACAACTACTATTAGCAAACCTAATGATATTGACAAGTTTAACTTTAAGGACGAAAAAGCTGCTTATAAGTACATAGAAAGTGTTTTAATAGAGTGTAGTAAAGTACCCGATAATAAAAAGGTTTCTTTTACAGATAAATTAGATAAAATATTACTTAATCCATTTTTAGCTTATCCAATTTTTATTCTAATGATGGTATTAATGTTTCAAATTACATTTTCATGGGTTGGACAACCTTTATCAGATATGCTAGATGGATTACTAAATGATTCCTTTATGCCATGGTTAAGTGAATTATTATCAAATTCGTCACCTTGGTTCCAATCACTTATTGTAGATGGAATAGTTGGAGGAGTTGGAGGAATACTTGTTTTACTTCCTGTAATACTTTCACTTTTCGTTTGTATTACAATATTAGAAGATAGCGGGTATATGGCAAGAGTTGCTTTTATAATGGACAAGCTTATGAGAAAAATGGGTCTATCGGGAAAAGCATTTATTCCTATGATTGTTGGATTTGGATGTTCAGTTCCTGCTATTATGAGTGCTAGAACCCTTGAAAGCGAAAAGGATAGAAAACTTACTGCTTTACTTGTTCCGTTAATGTCATGTAATGCAAGATTACCTGTTTATACAGTTTTTGCAGCAGTATTCTTTGCTGATCACCAAGGACTAGTAGTTGGTTCACTTTACTTCTTAGGAATATTACTTGCATTCTTAATAGGTATATTATTTAAGAATACAATTTTCAAGAAGGACGAAGAACCTTTTATAATAGAACTACCTGAATATAAAAAGCCTGAATTCAAATCAGTTCTAACTCAAACTTTAGATAAGGGTAAAAGCTTCTTAAAGAAAGCTGGTACAATAATATTTGCTATGAGTGTAGTTATTTGGTTATTATCTAACTTTAGCCTTAGCGGAATGGTTGATAACGTAAATGATAGTATCTTAGCTAACATTGGTTCCTTTATAGCACCAGTATTTACTCCATTAGGATTTGGTAACTGGCAATCATCAGTTTCTTTATTATCTGGGTTACTAGCTAAAGAAACAGTAGTTGCTTCTATGGGAGTTATATTTGGCGGAGATTTATCAGTAACATTAGCTTCACATTTCACTGCATTATCAGCTTACTCTTTCTTAGTATTTGTATTACTATACACTCCATGTGTATCTGTAATTGGTGCAATGAAAAAAGAATACGGAACTAAACTTACACTATTCTCAGTAACTTATCAATTAGTATTAGCATGGGTTGTTTCATTCTTAGTATTTAACATAGGCAAGTTCTTAATTTAGAAAGGTTGGTGATATTATGGAAATCTTAATTACTGCAGGAATAGTAACTTTAGCAATTTTCATAATTTATAAAAACATAAAAACATCTTCTAAAGGAAAATGTAATTGCGGCACTTGCTCTAAAAACTGCCCAGCCAGAAAAAATTAATAAATAAGATTTTTAAAGACTGCATCTTAATTGCAGTCTTTTTCTATTCTTTAGGAAATTATATGCCTCTGGTCTTTTGATTACATTGAATTCCAAAGTCCAGAGTGCACTGAAAAAAATCCACCACTCGGCAAGCTCGTCTTGACGACTTTTTTATAAATAAATTATTGAAAAATACTATCTACAATAAATAAACATATAAATATGTATTTATATAAATATACAAAGATATAAATATATATTTATACCCTTTCTTCATCTTAATAAAACAAAATATAATTCCATTGCTTCACCTTTATACTTCCCCAGACGTTAAAAACTCAGTAGTATTTAACCTACTGAGTTTTTTCTTTATCTATATTATCCTTACTATCTATCTTATCCTCATTAAAAAAATCTTCTTCTCTTGTATCAAATCTTTTCATAAGATTTTTATTCCTTGCCTTGAATAAATTCACCTTTCTTTCATAATATATGTTTATAGTTGCCATAGTAGGTGATGCAAGTAACATTCCTATTGGACCAAAGAATCCCCCACCTATTGTAACTGCTAATATTATATAAAATGGTTTTACTCCTACTTTATCACCTATAAGCTTAGGATCTAAGTACCACGCATCAAATTGTTGAAGGGCTAGTAAAAATACAAATATTGTTATAGCCATAGCTGGAGATACAAATATACCAACAGCTGCTCCAACCACTTCTCCAACAAATGGTCCAAAGTATGGAATCATATTAGTAACACCAACTATAATTGCTAATAACGGTGTATATGGTGCACCAATTATCATAAGTCCAAAAAATGCTAATACTCCTATTATGGCTGAATCTATAGCTTTAGTTCCAATATATTTACCTATCATTTCATGATAAGTTCTAACTAAACCTATTAATTTTGTTCCTTTCTCTTCTTTTAATATCATATAAGTTAAAGTTTTAACTTCAGTAATAAATCTTTCTTTATCTAATAATATATAAATTGAAATTAAGAATCCAAATCCTATTTTTACTACGTTTGTAGTAATTGATACTATAGAAGATACAGAACCGTCTAAGATTCCAATTATAATACTACTCATTTTTCCAGATATAACACTTATATTATCTAAAAGTCCAGTGCTATTTATTAAGTCATAAAGATTTTGATTTTTTAACGCTTCATTAATCCAACCTTGTACAGTTTCCATGTATTTAGGTATTTCAGATGTAATTGATATTATACTATCAACAATACTAGGAACAATATATAATGCACCTATTACTATAGCTCCTCCTATTAATAGATATGTACTTAAAATGGATAAGCCTCTTTTCATCTTTAATTTTCGTTCAAATAGATTCATTATTGGATTAATACAATAAGCAAATATCATTGCGTATATGAACGGAGATATTACAGACATTGTTGTACTTATAAGGTTTAAAAACATTTGATAATTGTCAATTAACTTATATCCCACAAGAGCTATTAAAACTATTACTAGAATGTCTCTATACTTTATATATTTATTAAAAAACAAACTTTTCCCACCTCTCTATAAAAAAGTGGCTTCGCCACGTTTTAGCGAAGAAGTCACTTTTTTCAGCCATACCACAGGTTCCAAAACTTGCTTTTGGTGTTCTGTGGCGGCACTATAATTTTTATTTTTTAACGTCTTCACATATTTTTACCACTTAATCTCGGTATCCGTAAGGTTTGCTACTCAAAAATTTTATACTTTTCTAGACGTTTAAAATTATTATAATTATAGCATATTTTTATCAATAATAAAGAGTATGTATTATACAAATACATACTCTCCTATCATAATTACATTTTTTCTACTACATCTATACCTAAAAGGTCTAATCCATTCTTTATAACTTGAGCAGAAGCTTCAACTAGCTTTAATCTTGTTGCCTTTAAAACTTCATCTTCTAAGTTTAATATTGAATGAGCATTATAGAATTTATTAAATGCCTTAGCAACTTCTATAGTATATCTTGTAACGATTGATGGCTCTAATTTATCTAATGCTAATAAGATTTGATTTTTAAAGTTATCTAAAGTCTTAACTAATTCAAATTCTTCCTTAGATGATAATTTACTATACTCTACTTCCTTGCTAATTCCTTCAGCTCTTCTTAAGATACTCTTTGCTCTAGCATATGCGTATTGAACATATGGACCAGTTTCCCCATCAAATGAAAGGATTTCTTTCCAATCAAATACTATATCCTTTTCTCTAGAGTTCTTTAAGTAAGTGAATATTACAGCACCTACCCCTATCTTCTTAGCTACTTCTTCTTTATTTTCTAATTCTGGATTCTTTTCATTAATAACTTCTAAAGTTTTTTCTACTGATTCTCTAATTAAATCATCAAGTAAAACAACTTCTCCCTTTCTTGTAGAAAGCTTTCTATCAGCAAACTTAACTAATCCAAATCCTACATGCACACAATCATTTGCCCACTCATGTCCAGCCAATTCTAGCACTTTAAATACTTGTTTAAAATGTAGAGCTTGAGGTGTTCCTACAACATATATACTCTTATAGAAGTCATATGTCTTCTTTCTATACATAGCTGCTGCTAAATCTCTTGTTGCATATATTGATGCTCCATCAGCCTTTAAAACTATGCATGGTGGCATATTATAGTCTTCTAGCATAACTACTTGTGCACCATTACTTTCAACTAAAAGCTTCTTTTCTTTTAATTCATTTACTACAACCTCCATCTTATCATTGTAGAAAGCTTCTCCGTTGTAAGAATCAAAATTTACTCCAAGTATATCATATACTCTTTCAAATTCCTTTAAGCTTAAGTCTCTAAATCTCTTCCATAAAGCCTCTGCCTCTGGATCTCCATTTTCTAAAGCTTTAAAGTATGCTCTTCCTTCATCTTCTAATGATGGATCTTTTTCTGCTTCATCATGGAACTTAACATATATTCTTAATAATTCTTTTATTGGATCAGCTTCTAAAGCTTCTTCATCTACCCATCTATGATAAGCTGAGATAAGCTTACCAAACTGAGTTCCCCAATCCCCTAAATGATTTATACCTATTGCATTATATCCTTCTTTTTTATACATCTTGTATAATGCATTACCAATAGCTGTTGTGAAAAGATGTCCTACATGGAAAGGCTTAGCTATATTAGGTGAAGAATATTCAACACATACATTTTTTCCTTCTCCAATATTAGAAGCTCCATAGTTATCTCCTTCTTCTAATACCTTTTCTATTGTATTTTTACTGAATACACCTTTATCAACAAAGAAATTTACATATGGTCCTAGTTGTTCAACCTTTTCAAATCCATCTTTATTTATATTTTCTGCTAATTCACCAGAAATCATATTGGGTGCTTTTCTCATAACCTTAGCTAATTGAAAACATGGAAATGCATAATCCCCCATTTCTGGTCTTGGTGGAACTTCTATTAATCCTTCTATCTTGTCTAAATCTAAATCAACATGTTCTTTTATTAACTCTGCAATTTTCTTTTTATAATCCATATTTATCCTCCTAAAATAAAAAAATCGCCTCTTGAATAACAAGAGACGGAAATATCCGCGGTACCACTCTAGTTGCAATAAAATTGCCACTCAACTTTTTAACGCAGTATTCTGCGGCCAGTCTTACTCAATTCAGATGGCATCTCAGAGGCTCTCTTCCAAACTAACCTATTCACAGGGCTTACACCCTCCCCTGCTCGCTTTAGAAATCAGTTAGAGTACTCTTCTCTTCATTGATTTTCTATTATCTTTTATACATTATACCTATAAATAACTTTTAATGTCAATATTCATTTTTACATAACATTTTTCTATACACTATAGTATAATAATATTATTATTAATCTAATTATATATCTTAAGGAGTTATTTATGAATAGGGTTGGTGTTATAGACATAGGTTCTAATGCTATTAGATTTATGTTGACAGAAGTTGAAGAAGGTGGGTACTTTCGTATTATAGATGAATTAAGTACCACAGTTAGATTAGGATACGACTTAATTGATAATGATTTTATTTCTGATGAAAAGATACAAAAAACAATTAGCACGCTAACTACATTTAAGTCTCTTGCCTCTGTTTCTAAGGTATGCGATATTGTAACTGTTGCTACTGAGGCATTAAGTGCTGCTACAAATAAGGATAGGTTTGTTCATACTATAAAAGAAGCACTAGATATGGATGTTATTGTACTTTCTAGCGAGGAAGAACTTTATTTTAGTTACCTTGGTGTTACAAAAAGTATCTACTTTGATAATTCTCTTTTAGTTGATGTAGCTGGTACTTCTACTTATATAGCTTGGATATTAAATGGTGAAATAAAAGAAAGTGTAACCTTGCCTATAGGTAGCGTAAACTTAACATACAAGTATAATCTTCAAGATAGAATACTTAGGGATGATTTAGAGGGCGCAATTACAAAAATCTATAGTGAACTATCAGATATAGAATGGTTAGGAAACAATACTTTTGATTCTATAATCGGTGTAGGTGGAACAGTCCGCGCTATTGCAAAAATGAACAGAATAAAAAATAGATATCCTTTTGATATCACACATAACTACATAATGACTGATTATGATGTTCATGATATTTATAATCTTTTAAAAAGTAAGGATTATAAGCTTAGAAATAAATTCGATGGTTTATCAAAAGAAAGAGCTGATATTATAGTTGGTGGAGTTTCTATATTCCATGAAATAATTAAGTATGTTAACGCATCAAAAATAATCGTGTCTGGTAGAGGTCTTAGAGAAGGTATAATGTATGAGTACATAAATACTCATTTTAAACCTATAGAAGACATTCTAGATTATAGTATAAATGGTATATTAGAAGATCTTCACATTAACAAAGAACATGCTAAAAACGTGTATAACCTTAGCACAAAACTATTTGAAGCTTTCAAACCATTACATCATTTAGGCAATGAGTATGACCATATAATAAAGACAGCTGCTATGTTACATGATTGTGGTACATCAATAGATTACTATAATCACCATAAACATACTTTTTATATTATTTTAAACTCATATATTAATGGATTAACACATAAAGAACTTTTAATGAGTGCATCAATTGCAGCATCTCACAGAAATAATAGCTATCATGTTGCTTTACCTCAGTTCTGTTCAATAATAAATAGACTGGATTTTAAAGTTATTGAAGAATTAGGGGTCATTTTAAAAATTGCTGAAGGTCTTGATAGAAGTCTTTCTGGTGCAGTAAAAGATTTAAGTGTATCTATAAATGAAGATACTGTTGAGATTAAACTATATTCTTGTTTAAATCTTGATTTAGAAATTTCTCAAGCACTAAGATGTTCAGATAAGTTTAAAGAAGTATACAGCAAAACCTTAACTATAAAAAAGGTTTGCTCTAATTAATAAACAGAAAGGAGATATCAAAATTACCTTTTGATATCTCCTTTTTTCTACTTTAATGTTGCAATTAAACACATAGTCTTCATACCTAATGAAGTAAACTTTGTTTCATACTCTGTCATTATATTATTCTTAAAATCTGAGTTATGTAAATCATAAGTTAAGAAATCTATATTAAATCCACATTCCTTAAAATACTCTTGTGAATCATTGAATAAGTCTGTATCATCAGTTTTAAACCATATTTGTGCTCCTGGCTTTAAAAACTTCTTATACTCATTCAAAAACCTTATATGAGTTAATCTTCTCTTATTATGTCTATCCTTTGGCCATGGATTACAGAAATTTATATATATCTTATCTATTTCATCTTTATCAAACAGGTCTGCTATAAAGCTTATATTTAAAGCTACTATTCTAGCATTAGTTAATTCAGGTTGGACTTCCTTAACCTTTCTTAATGCATACACTAATACTTCATCTTTTAAATCTACAGCTATATGATTAATATCAGGATATCTTTTGCAATTTTCTGTTAAGAATCCTCCTCTACCACATCCAAGTTCTAAATGAATAGGATTGTTATTTCCAAACTCTTCTCTCCATTTTCCTTTTAAATCAGCTGGTTTGCTTATGAATATATTACTCTCTTCTAATTCAGGTCTAGCCCACCACTTTTTTCTTAGCCTCATATGTAAAAATCCTCCTAGGAACGTTTTTCGTTAGCGAGTTGTATTATACCATATATATTAATGAATATACAATTATACTTCTTTAAACCTCTGTTGCACTATCCACATCTTTTATATTTTTAATATAAATATAACCTTCTTTATTACTATATATAATCTTATCGTTCATACTAACAAACTTTCCTTTATATGAAATAGTTTCACCAGTAGTTTTATTTAGAACCATCCCTTTTAAATTATCATTAATAAGGATTTCTCCATTTTCAGTTACATAAATATCTTCTTTATTTTTGCTTTCATCAAGTGCTAATGATTGCCATTCACCTTCCTTAGTATTTAAAGAACCATACACTATTCTGTAGATTTTATCTCCTTCATATTCACCGAAATAAATATTATCATTGCTATCTGTTCCTAGCACATCTAGTTTCCCAGAAATATTTAGATTTAACTTTTTACTTTTTCCATTTGTATAACTATAAAAGCTATTTCTTGACTCATCTTCACAGATTAGTATATCTTTATTTTGAAAAGCAGCAATCTCCCCTAAATTCTTTATATTATGAGATACCTTAGTAAGTGTTTCATTAATATCAATTCTATAAATTGTTGGTCTACTACTTCCCCATGTTAATGCAATATATTTAACACCTGTTTTACTTGATACCTCTAATCCATTAATCTTCATACTATTAGAATAATTGCCTAATTCTTTTATTTTATGTTCAGTTTTTGAATTTATATCATATGTATAAAGCTGTACTCTATCGTTTATATCTCTTATAACTAATATAATTCTATTTACATTCTCTATCCAATCCGCATATAGTATTTCATCAGAATCCTCTATTGATATTTCATTCTCTTCACCATTTTTAGTGTTTATAGCATATAACTTATCATTATTAAAATATGAAATATATCTTCCTGAGTATGAAACTTTTACATATTCTATATTATTAGGAATGGTAACATTAGCTTCTACTGGCTTAACTTCTACTTTCTCAACTTTAAAATCTGAGGAATGCTTAAAATACATCCTCTCTAAAATGTATAGCCCTCCAGCTTGTAAAGATAATGATAATAAAGCCCATATTACAACACGTTTTAAGTTTTTCATATATATTACCTCACCACTTATTTAACTATGAATGCAGATGCTATTGGTCTTTCACCTAAACTATTAGAAGGATTATTAATTACCTCTCCATCATAATACATAGTTGCAGATTTCCCACCATCAAGCATTGTTGCTGTAACACAGTCTAACTTGTACATAATTTCTTGGCTTTCTTTTAATGTGGCTGCTATCCTTCCTCCAGGAACCTTTGAATCTAACACAACTAGCACTATAGCACCATCTCTTCTTTGTCCAATTAATGTTCTTGGAGCAGTTCCTAAGCCACCATCTCCTGATATTTTAGTCATTTTACCGTTTATAACTAATACTGGACTTGCTCCCTCTGGTGTAAATGTAAGAGCATCCACTACATTCTGTTCTTCTAATTGCTTTAATGTATAGCCTCCTACTAAAAGTCTTCCATCCTTCGTCATAGCAGCTACATCATAACGCCCACCTGGAGCATCATCATTTAATATCTTTCCATCGGAAATTAATACCCCAACAGGTATACCACCATTGGATGTCCACAATTGGCTACCTTCTTCATCTGTAAAAGCTCCTCCATTAATAGCTGCTACAGCATCATAATTTTGAGCTATTTGCGATGTAGTTTCACCTTCTTTAAACAATTTTGATGTAACTCCAACCTTAACCCTAGTAGGATCTTTTACTATTAATACATGACCTGTAAATTTACTGTTATCAGTTAAAGTAGCCACCTCTATACTGTCATCCTTTACCTTTGAAATTTCTATAAGGCTAAAATCTTGATTTTCATTTGACACAACTTCCTGACTTTTACCTAAAATCTCATCAATTTGATCTTGAGATAAAAATGTTGTTGCTAACCACTGATAGTGCATTGAAGACATTGCTGTTCCAACAAATGTTCTTTTTGCATCTTCAAAAGGTCCATATAAAATCATAAATGGAGCTGTTACCCCTGTAAATATAATCATAAAAGCAAAAAAGGCTAATACTACTTTCCAGCTCGTTTTCTTATTCTTTTCCGATCTCGTTATCTTTTTTCTCCCCATGTTACCACCTATACTATATCTATTTTTACTTATAAAATTATATCTTTTTTTACACAATACTTCAACACAAGTAATAATTTTGTAATAATATGAAAAAGGGGTGGTTAATATTTATTTTGCTTGTTCCCTGTCAAGTTCCAAATCACATGGAAACAAATATCCATCCCACTTCTAGTAAAAGTGAAAAAAGATGAGATATAAATCATCTCATCTTTTTGCCTATAATATTCCTTTTAAGTAGTAGGCCCATCAACCTTTCCATCAGGTTCTTCTGGCGGATTCACTGGAGGTTCAGGATTATCTGGAGGTGTTGATTCATCTGGCTTTTCATATTTATACAGCTTTATCTCAATAGTACTTCCCACTTTTATAGAAGCTCCTGAATTTGAAACATATCCAACTTTACCATCTAAATTTTTATCACTTGTTGTAATAAAACTTGATTTACTAACATTAAAATTAAGTCCTAAATTCGCCAAAATATTCTTCACTTCACCAACATCTTTTCCAACTAAGTTTTTAGGAACTTCCACTAACTTTGGTGCTTCAGGCTCTGTTGGCTTATTTGCCGGCTTTTCCTGCTCAATTTTATCTAACTCATCATCATTTTCTTCAATATGAGTAGGCTCTCCATGTTGTTGCTTATATTCATTATTTAAAGCATTGTAATTTGCCATTACACTATTAAAATGATCCTTATCTATATCTTCACTAGAATATGGTTTATCATTATAGATAAAATCATTTAGTATTTTTCCATTCTGCTCTTTATCTGTTAATAAAACCCATCCTTTATTTCTATATAAGCCACCTTGAGATAATTCAGTAGCAGGAATTTGCAATTGTTCAAATTTAAGTTCTCCAAACTTAGAAACCGTATATGCATAATTTAATAAGGTTAATGGTTCTATATTAGTCTTAACTGATGGCAATAAGTCATATAAAAGACCTGGATATTTAACTACGCTTACATCCATCATTTTTTCAGCTACTATATCAAGAACTCTTCTTTGACGTTCTGTTCTTTCATAGCTTCCATTACCAACTTTTCTTATTCTTGCATATGCTAAAGCCTGCTGTCCATCTAAATGTTGTAATCCTGATGTAGTTAAAGGTGGTGATTTTACATCTCTAACTTCTCCAATAAATTTATTAATTTCTGGAATTTCATAATCTTTTACATCCACTTCTATTCCACCAATACCATCTATTATATCTTCAAATCCCCAGAAGTTAACCATTACATATTTATCTAATGTAAAGTTAAAATTCTCTTTTATGGTCTTCATTAATAATTCTGGTCCACCTAATGCTAAAGCAGCATTAATTTTTTGTTCACCATATCCTGGTATATCTACAAAAGTATCTCTCATTATTGAGGACAACTTTAACTTCTTAGTATTATTATCTATTGTTGCAATTATAATAGAATCTGATCTTGCCCTCTCATTAAGATCTCTAGCATCTGTACCTATTAATAGGATATTAGTTATTCCTGGTACCTCTTCAAATGAATCTTCTGTTGTTATATCTGATATATCTGAATTACTGTATATCTTACTTCTAACATAAAAATATCCAAATACAACGGATCCAACTAATAAAGCTAGAATAATGGATATTGTTATTATAATTTTAGTCTTCTTTGACATTTTCTTTTTATCTTTCTCTGGCTTCACCTTACTCACTCCTTTTCCCACTTCTCTTCATAATAATATTATTACAAACAAAATTCAATAAATAATTACGAAATACTTAATATTTTGTAGACTACTTAATCTTTTTTATTATTTTCTATGTTATAATATGCAATATGTTAAGTTAATAATCTATTGTGGGAGATTTTTTATGAAAGAAGAAATAATCAAACTTCTAAAAGAAAGTGACAACTATGTATCAGGAGAAGAAATTAGCAAAGGTTTAGGAATAACTAGAGCCTCTGTTTGGAAACATATAAAAGTTCTAAAAGAGGATGGATACGAAATTGTAGGAGTATCTAATAAAGGATATAAATTAGTTAACTCTCCTGACTTAATATTAAAAAGTGATATAAATAAATATTTAACTACTAGATATATAGGACAAAATATAGAATACTTTAAGTCACTCTCATCAACTAATGATAAAGCAAAACTACTTGGAAATAGCATTGATATAAAAGATGGAACAATAATAATTGCTGAAGAACAAAGTGGCGGAAAAGGTAGATTAGGACGATACTGGTCATCACCTAAAGGTGGATTATGGCTGTCAATTATATTAAGGCCTAATATTGAACCTACAAACGCTCACAAAATTACTCAAATAGCTTCTGCCGCCTTAATCAAAACATTAAATAACTATGGAATAGATGCAAAAATAAAGTGGCCTAACGATATATATTTAAATAACAAAAAAATATGTGGAATATTAACAGAAATGAAATGCGATATGGATAGAATAAACTATATCGTAGTTGGCGTTGGAATTAATGTTAATATAAATTCAAATGATATTCTAGAGGAACTAAAAAATACTGCAACATCTTTAAAGATAGAGACGAATATTAGTTATGATAGAAATAAACTTCTTGCTTTATTTCTAAATAATTTCGAATATTTATATATTGATTTTATAGAAAAAAATATATATTCAGAGGTTGCTGAAATTAGTAAAACTCATTCTCTTATAATAAATAAGCAAGCTTTTCTTGTTACTTCAAGGGGGAAAGAGAAAGTTAACTGTATTGGATTAGACGATAATGGCGAATTAATTGTTTTAGACGAAAATGGAAATAAAAAAAATATTTTAAGTGGTGAAATTACTTTTAAATAATAAGCATCCTATATTAAAAATAAGAGAAATTGCAATGCAATTTCTCTTATTTTTCTATAATAGTCTTATTCCGTTTTCTTCACATATCCTATGGTTTTTTTCATCCCAAACAGAAGCTTGCACTTCTCCAATATGAGCTTTTCTTAGAAAGTACATACAAATTCTTGATTGTCCTATTCCTCCCCCTACTGTATAAGGAAGTTTTCCTTCTAATAACAATCTATGAAACTCTAATGACTTTCTTTCTTCACAGCCTGTCTTTTTTAATTGGTACTCTAAAGCGTCCTTATCTACTCTTATTCCCATAGAAGATAGCTCTACAGCTCTATCTAAAACTGGATACCAGAAAAGAATATCTCCATTTAACTTCCAATCATCATAATCTGGTGCTCTTCCATCATGTTTTTCTCCAGATGCTAAAACATCTCCTATCTTCATTATAAACACAGCTCCATGTTCTTTACATATTGCATCTTCTCTATCTTTAGGAGATAAATTTGGATATTTATCTTCTAATTCTTGAGATGTTATAATGAATATTTCATTAGGTAATTCCTTTTCTATACACTTTAATTCATTAGCTACAAAGTTCTCTGTTTCTTTAAATACACTATATATACTTCTAACTATCTCTTTTAACTTCTCTTCATTTCTTTCTTCTTTTAAGATAATCTTTTCCCAGTCCCATTGATCAACATAAATTGAATGAATGTTATCTAAGTCTTCATCTCTTCTTATAGCATTCATATCAGTATATAACCCATGTCCAGGTTCAAAACCATATCTATATAAGCTTAATCTTTTCCATTTAGCTAAAGAATGAACAATCTCTACATCTTCTCCTGTTGCTTTTAAGTCAAAATTAACAGGTCTTTCAACTCCATTTAAATTATCATTTAATCCAGTGGATGCTCCTACAAATAACGGTGCTGATACTCTAATTAAGTCTAATTTTTCTGATAAAGTTCTTTCAAAGAAATCCTTAATTTTTTTTATATGAATTTCTGTTTCTATAAGCGTTTCTTTTACTTCATAATCTTTTGGAATTATTATTCCATCTACATCCATTGTTACGCCCCCTTAAAGTTTATAAAATAAATTATACCAAATTACTTAAAGTTATTGAAGTATATTATCTAAATAAAAGTACTAAATCTCTCCAAAAGTAAGAAAGAAACACTATTAAAAAGTGTTTCTTTCTTACTTTTATTTAATACATTCATTTAAATGCTTCTTTAATATGTCTGCTGATTTCTTTAATTTATCTTCTTCTTCACTATTTAAAGATATTTCTATAACTTGTTTTATACCATTTCTGTTAACTATTGATGGTACTGCAAGATATATATCACTAATACCATATTGTCCTTCAAACAAACTAGATACAGTTAAAATTGAATTTTCATCTCTAAATATTGCTTCCACTATTCTATTTACAGCAAGACCTATAGCAAAATAAGTTGCTTTTTTCCTACTTATAATTTCATACGCTGCATTTTTAACATCATCTTCTATAACTTTTTTAATTTCTTTATCCCACTCTAAATTAACTCCCTTAGAATAGTTATCTAAGTCTTCAACCCCTATTCTTGCATTGCTCCAAGTAACAACTTCACTATCACCATGCTCACCTATAACATAACCATGCACATTATTATTATTAACTTCAAAATATTTACCTAAAACATACTTCAATCTAGAAGTGTCAAGTACAGTACCTGATCCAATGACTCTTTCTTTAGGGAATCCTGATAGTTTATATGTGATATAAGTTAAAATATCTACAGGATTAGATACAACTAATAGTATTGATTCTGGACTTAGTTTAGCCAATTCTGGCACAAAGCTTTCAAAAATCTTATAGTTCTTATCAATAAGATCTAACCTTGTTTCTCCATCTTTTTGACCAGCTCCAGCTGTTATTATAATTATATCTGAATCCTTTGTTTCACTAATTCCACCTGCATATATATTAACAGGTTTTACAAATGAAGTTCCATGAACTAAGTCCATTACTTCACCTATTGCCTTCTCCATATTTATGTCGTATATACAAATTTCCGTTGCTATTCCACTGTTCATTAAGGCGTAAGCTGTTGTTGCACCTACAAAACCTGCTCCTATTATAGATATCTTTCTTTTTCCTTCTCCAATCATTTTCAACCCTCCTATATTAGTTCTATTACTTAGTTTTACTATATAGATAATATTTTATTCCCGTTACAAATATTATATCTCATATAATAATTATTATCAATTAATTTTAGGAAATATTTTCTTTTTATTTGTACTTATTTTTACTTTTTTTTCGTATTTTACATATAATAAATTTGAATTTAAATTTCTAATTATCCCAAACTATAATAATAATATGAAATTTTTAAAATATTATTTACATTAAACTTTTAAAAGATTAATATAGTACCTGTAGCTATTTTAAAAATTTGTTAGCATACTTGGAGGAATGAAATGAAGATAAATATTATAGGAGTTCCTTTGTTCTATGGTTGTGATAAACCCGGTGTAGAAAAGGGACCTGATATTCTAAGAAAAAATGGTTTAATTGATGTATTTACTAAAAAACATGAGGTATGTGACTTAGGAAACGTAAAAGTAAATAAAGTATCCTCTGAAAATAAATATAAATGTAATAACAAAATGAAGTATTTAGATGAAATAATTAATATAAATAATGAATTAGCTGATAAAGTTAATAACTCTTTTGATAATGGTGCATTACCTTTAGTAATTGGTGGAGATCATGCTCTTGGTATGGGAAGCTTAGCTGGTTGTGGTAAATATTTCGGACAAGACCTAGCTGTAATTTGGGTAGATGCTCATGGAGATATAAATACACCAGAAACATCACCTTCTGGTAATGTTCATGGTATGCCTTTAGCTGCTTCTATGGGCGTTGGATATGATTCTTTAATAAATATTTATTATAAAGGTTGTAAAGTTAATCCTAAAAATGTTTATATAATTGGTGCAAGGGATCTAGATAAAGGTGAAATTGAATTAATTGAAAATAAGCATTTAAATGTTTGGACTATGAACGATATAAAAGAAAAAGGATTAGAAAAATGCTTGGAAGAATTAATTTCTACTTTAGATTCGTCAAACATAAATAATGTTCACTTAAGTTTTGATATAGATTCAATAGATCCTACTTTTATTCCTGGTACAGGCACACCTGTAGTAGATGGACTAACTATGGAAGGTGGAAAAAAGATTATAAAAGACTTATTAAATACTAATCTTATTAGATCTATTGACTTTGTAGAATTTAATCCAAGCTTAGATAAGGAAGATATTACTTTAAATAACTGTTTAAGCCTTTTAGAAGAAATTAGTAATAATCTATAGTTCCTAAAGTTTTAATTATGATATAATATTTTTATTATAATCGCTTCAACAGGAGGAACTAATATGAAGTTATTAATCTTTGATACTGAAACAACAAGTATTAAACCAGGACATATTTGTCAATTAAGCTATATTACAATAGATGCTTCAACAAAACCACAACAAACAATAGGAAAAAACTTTTTCTTTACAGTTGACGAAATGGATCCAGCTGCTGAAGCTGTTCATGGGTTTTCTTTAGAAAAACTTTATGATTTATCTAATGGTCAATATATTGAAGATTTAATTGAAGAGTTTATTAATGATTTTAGTGAAGCCGATTTTGTTATAGGTCATAATGTTAATTTTGACGTTAGATTCTTAAAATTAGAACTTGAAGCTATGGGAATTGACTATGAGCCAAAGAATATGTTCTGCACAATGCAATACTATAGAGATATATGTAAAATTCTTAGACCAAGTGGAGATTATAAAAATCCAAAACTTGAAGAAGTAATTAATTTTTTAGGAATTACAAAAGATCAAATATCAAGTAAGGCTGATGAGCTATTCCAAGGTAGTGGTGACTATCATGATGCTAGATTTGATACTGCAGCAACTTACTTGTTAATTATAGAAGGTTTAAAGAAGGGCTATATCCCAAGAGGATATTTTTCAAAAAAATTATTAAATTAATTTAGAAAGAGAAATTGCTTTGCAATTTCTCTTTTATATAATATCAAATAATTATATATGCCTTTTTCTTCCTATACTTTTATAAAACCCCCATAAAAATACAATTGATAGTATAAAGTAAAATAATTTCACCTTAACTCTAAAAGAATCATCTCCAACATCTAAAAAGAATCTATGAGCTAGCACTCCATATTCTTTAGTTATCTTTCCCCTCCATAAAAATTCTTGAATAAAATATCCAAATGTAACAAGTGTCATACTAATAGAAATACTTCTTGTTACCCCTATACATAAAAGTGTAAAAGATATTACAAAGATTTGGGTGATTAAAGAATATATAAGTATAGTTTTTATATTTGCATGTCCATCTATCCTCATTCCAATCAAAACATTAATAGCCGTACAAAAATATATTGGTATATAGATAGAAAGGAAGGTTATTAGCTTTCTTATAACATAAATATTACTTTTACTACCACCAGCAATAATAGAAATATCTACTATATACTATTGGTATAATCCATACCTATAATAAACAATATACATGTTGTACAAAATAGCAACATCCAAAAATTTATTACACCTTCAAATACTCCTATAGTTGAAAAATATTCTTTACTACCTAAATTCTTAAATTTTATTACTATAAAATATATATTTATAAATAATGCTATACCCATACCTATCTTCAATATAGGTACTTTTAATATGTTTTCTATATGCTTAAAGTATTCTTTTATCATATATTCCACCCATTTTCATATTTCATACTATGGATTATATATGAGTCCTGTAACGTTGGTATAATATTTTGTGAATTTTCTACTTCGGCTTTCTTACTTATATACCTTATCCTAAAACAATCACCATCTATAATAGTAGATATAATTTTCAGCTTATCCAAATTCTTAACATATTCCTCTCCAGAGAAGGTTACTTCCCACAATAATCCCATTACTTCTTCTATAAAACTTTCTTTTGAACCTTTATATATTAATTCTCCATCTTTTAACACAATTAAATAATTACAATAATTCTCTATATCCTCAACTATATGAGTAGTTACAAATACTATTCTATCTCTACTTATTCTAGGAAAAAGCTCCCTAATAATATTTCTCTGCTCTGGGTCTAATCCTACTGTAGGCTCATCCATTATTATTACTTTTGGATATCCTATTAATGCTTGAGCAAAACCAAGCTTTTGTTTCATGCCACCTGAATACTCTTTAATTTTTCTTCCAATAAACTTTTTCATATTCAGAGTATTTACTATTTCATCTATATGCTTACATCTTTCCAATCCTTTAATTCCCTTTTTTAATGACGCAACTATTTGGAGAAACTCTTCACCTGTAAGATTATCATATACCTCAAAATTCTGTGGTAAGTACCCCAAACTATTTCGTATATCCTTTAAGTTCTTATCATATGATAAGCCATTTAGCTCTATACTTCCCCCTTGAAGTTTATATAATGTTGTTATAAGCTTCATAAGTGTACTCTTACCTGCTCCATTAGCTCCTAACACCCCTATTAATCCATCATTAACTTCAAAAGAAATATTATCTAATGCTCTTAAGTTTTTATATTCATAACTCACATCACTTACCTTCAAGTTATTCATAGCCTTCTCCTAATTTCTATAAATTTTATTTTGAAAATCTAATTCTCCTATTAAAACGTAATCTTTATATATATTTCTAACTAAATATTGCTTATCACTTCTTGGTGTGAAAATTATATTTGTTTTTTCATTTAACATACTTATTTCATCTTCATTAAATATACTATTAACTACTTCTACTTTTTCTCTAGAATCTATTAACTCTATATTTCCTACATAAGTATGATTATCATACTTCTTTTCTTCAATATTTCCCATCACTAAAAAAATCTCTTTATCCCTTCCCTCATACTTCCCAGCACTTGTTGAATTTAGATTACTGTATATCTTTTTATTACCACTTTTAATTATATTCAAGCTATATTTTTTATCATATCCCCTATATTCTCCCTTTGGATACCATTCAAAATAATCTGCTAAAAATATACTACTACTATTGGAGAAATACTTTTTACCTTCTCTCTCACCAAAAGTATTAATTATCCCCTTATATTTAATGTTTATATTAAGAGTTCTATCATATGTATCTCTATTAATTATTATGTTATCTCCATCTCTTTCAAATGATATATCTTTGTTATTCAAAGAAAGTTCTGTAACTTCCAATTTATTAAATAACTTTAGTTTTATAGTAGACAAATTGTCATTCACCACTTCTATTTTTATATTACAATCATTTTTAAATTCTTTATTAATATTAATTTTCATATCATATTCAAGTATATTAAATCCATCATTGTTTTCTTTGTTTTCATCATATAAAATACCAATATTATCAGTTGCCACACTATATTCTACAGGTTCAAACTTTTTTGTATTCAATATAATTAAAGATATTATTCCAATTACAACAACGGTACATATTATAGATTTAACACTTATTAAACCTTTTTTACCCTCTCCTTCTCCAATGTATAATAATATTAAAGACAAGATAATTATTAAAGTATAAATAATTATATGACTTTTAAAGACAGATCCTGTAGAAATCAATTCAAAAGTGCTTTGAACCATATCAATATGATATAATGGCGCTAATACATTTGTATTTTTATAAAAATTATTAATCCCCATGAATAATAATAAAATCAATATATATTTAATAATATCAATCTTTATAAATTTCCCTATAAGTAGCCCTAAACCCATAATGGTAAACAAAGACAAAGAACAATTTATTAATGCTAAGCTTGATTGATATAGAAAGTATTTAAACGGAACATTACAAATCCATCCTACAAGAATAAGAGTAATTAAAGTTACAAATAATATTAAACCGGTTATAATTAGGCTAGCACAAACCTTACTTGCAAACCTATTTACTGGCTTTATATTAATTATCTTAAAAACTTCTGTATCACTTGCTCCTATATCTGAAAAAATTATTAGTAAAGGAATATAGATCAAATTTATTGGCAACCAATAATTCTTTAAAAAAGTAACTAATCCAAGATTAAATGAATTGTCTATTTTTCCTGCCCACAAGACTTGTTGAAGACCAAATAAAAAAAGTATTCCAACTATTATAACTATTGGTTTTCTACGTAATTCTATTAGCTCATACCTTATTAAACTTATAATCCTCATAAACCATACCCTTCACATTCTTAAAGTAGAGAATATCTACTTTATATTAACTATTTTTGTACTGTTTTCGAGTAATCTATATAATAACTTCTCAACTGCTCTCCATTTCTAAAACAAGCTCTATTCCATTCCTGGTCATTTTATAATCCTTGTATCTAATATTGTATTGGCTTATAGCATGGCCACCTCAATTCTAACCTTGTTCATTCATAGTAGTTTCTGCATAAACATCTAACATTCTATTCTTATTCCATTTTTTTGTAATTACAATTTAATCTTACCACAGACTTTAATACATTTTTTTACTTTTTATACTTTTATTCTAGAAAAAAATAAAATATTCTTATTAATCTCGGAAATACTCATATATACACATGAATAAAATAAATCTAAAAAAATGTGAACTTTATTCACATTTTTTCTTTATAAACTCATTACTTAGTTCTATTCTTTCTCTACAAGTAGGATGATCATAAGCTAGCCATTTAATTACTGGATCAACATCAACTGGAGTTAAATTGCTTTCTATAAACTTAATCTCTAAAGCTCCATTTGTATATCCATCATTAGTTATTTCCATTGCAAAGGTATCAGCCTCTACTTCCATCTTTCTAGAGTAAGCTGTTTCAATTGGTGAAAATAAAAGGCCAATTACATTTAAGATAAATAATATATATGGTACTTTTTCTATTTTTCTATAATCTTTAGTTGAAAATCTTCTCATTAAATTATGAACTAACATTAATGTCATTAGTGTCAATAAAGATGATATTATTGTTGATTTCTGAATATGGTTTAATTTATAGTGCCCCATCTCATGAGCTGCTACTGATAATACCTCTTTTTCACTTAATCCATTTAAAGTAGTATCCCAAAATACTATTCTTCTACTATTATTAATTCCTGTCATATAGGCATTCATACTATTTGTTTCACCACTTTTAGGAATAACCTTTATATCTAAATTTTCTATTCCAGCTTCTTTTGATAAATCTATTATTTTGCTCTTTAATTCTCCCTCCTCCATAGGCACTAAATCATTTTGGGCCTCATCAAAATATGGATAAATATAATTACCTATTAGAGATACGCTTATTAGTATTACTGCTGATAAGAAATACCAACTTTTTCTCTTAAGAAAAATAACATATATTATGGCTACTATTGGAAGTGAAATAAGTAAATCTATAGAATCACTTACTATATAATCTTTAAGAAAATCTAAAAAGCCTAAATTACTTAATCCAACAAGTCTCCCTCTATAGAAAGAACTAAAAAGTGATTTAGGAAACATTAAAATCATATTAAATAGGTAATAAACAATAAAAAGAATTCCACCTTCAACTATTTTAAACCTAAAATTCCATCTCTTTATTAATCCAATACCACCATAAATATAGAATAATATAGGAAGAATAAGACTTAATACGATGCCACTGTAAAAGTATAATTTAGTAAACTCATAATTTGCAGCTACTTTATCTGGTGTTTGTGGAATAATTATCTCACCATCCCTTATCTCACACTCTACTTTAACTTTACTTTGAAGAGCCTTCTTATTCTTATTTTCTAATACCATAGTCATTGAGAATAAAAATATAAAAATAAGAGAAAATGCAAGAAAGGTTTTTAAAAGAAACTTTTTCATTTTATCTCCTCCATCCATGTTTATATATATTTATATAATCTCAAAAATATTTCTAAAAACTATGTAAACATTTAACTTATTTCCTTTATATAATTGTAAATTTTTTTATAATTATGTATAATAAAGATATATTTAGTGGGGAGGACTTATTTATGGATTTTAGTACTAAAAATATGATAAAAGCTTTACTAACAGATGCTGTATTATCTATAGGATTTTATTTTTTCTTTGGTATGAAGCTATTACCATTAGCTATTTTAATAGGAACTTTTTTAAGCATATCAATGTTCTTTAACCCAAGCAAACTTCAAAAAGCAAGAAGAGAAGCTGAACATAAAGCAAACTCTAAAATTGAAGTACCTAAAGAACTTGATCCAAAAGAAATATCTGAAGAAGATATTAAGAGTTTAGGATTAGATAATATTGATATAGATGACGATTCAGAGAAATAATATCTTAAATTATAAAAAAACTTTGCTTTCGCAAAGTTTTTTTCTTTATCCAATTACTTCATTAAGTAATTCTTTATACTTATTACATATCTCTTTGTCCATTGCAGGAGTACCTTCTAGTCTATACTCCATGCCTAAATTCTCATATTTATTTACTCCAAGTAAGTGATAAGGTAATAACTCTACCTTTTCTACATTCTTGATATTTTTAATATATTCACCTAATGCCTTTATATGTTCCTCTCCATCTGTTAATCCAGGAACAACAACATGTCTTATCCACATCTTTGTGTTATTTCTTTGCATCGCTTCTAAGAAATTAAGTGATTCATCTATTTCCAAACCAGTAACCTTCTTATAGCCTTCTCTAGTAAAATGTTTCACATCATATAATACTAAATCAGTATACTTAAGTATTTCATCATATTCCCCTAAACCATAACCTGCTGTATCAACACAAGTATGTATTCCCTTTTCTTTACAAAGCTTAAGTACTTCTATAAGGAATTCTGGTTGTCTTAATGGGTCACCACCTGAAATGGTTACTCCTCCTCCACTTTGCTTAAAGTAAGGTTTAAATCTTTCTATCTTCTTTACTAATTCTTCAGTGGTATACTCATCTCCACCATTACAATTCCAAGTATCTGGGTTATGGCAAAACTTACATCTTAGGGAACACCCTTGAAAAAATACAACTACTCTTATTCCTGGACCATCTACTAGTCCCATTGATTCTATTGAATGAATTCTTCCTTTTATCATTTTATCCTCCGTATTATAAAAATCCCATACCTATATATTACACTACAAATAGGTATGGGAGCAAAATATTAATTATAAACTTTCATGGAAAGTTCTACTTATTACTTCAAGCTGTTGTTCTCTAGTTAACCTATTAAAGTTTACAGCATAGCCTGACACCCTTATAGTAAGTGTTGGATATTTATCTGGATTTTCCATAGCATCCTCAAGCATTGCTCTATTTAATACATTAACATTTAAATGATGAGCCCCTTGAATAAAATACCCATCTAATATAGACACTAAATTATTCTCCCTTGTCTCTTCATCTTTTCCTAATGCATCAGGTACAATAGAAAATGTATTTGACACACCATCTTGGCACACCCCTCTATATGGTATTTTAGCCACTGAGTTTAATGATGCCAAAGCACCATTTTTATCTCTACCATGCATTGGATTTGCTCCTGGTGCTAAAGGTTCCCCCTTCTTTCTTCCATCAGGAGTTGTACCTGTCTTCTTACCATACATTACATTTGATGTTATAGTTAAGGCTGATAATGTATGGATTGCCCCTCTATATAACGGATGTTTCTTAAGCTCTGATATAAACTTATTTACTAGTTCAACTCCTAAATCATCTGCCCTATCATCATCATTCCCATACATAGGAAAATCTCCAACAGTTTCGAAATCAATTGCTATTCCCTCTTCATTTCTTATTGGTCTAACCTCTGCATACTTTATTGCAGAAAGGGAGTCTATTGCAACAGATAGTCCTGCAATACCAAATGCCATTAGCCTTTCAACATCTGTATCATGAAGAGCCATTTGTCCTGATTCATAGGCATATTTATCATGCATATTATGAATTATATTCATTGTATCTACATAAAGCTTTGCTACATACTCTAATACTTTATAGTAGTTTTTCTTAACCTTATCAAAATCTAATATTTCATCTTCTATTTTTTCTATACTTGGAACTACTTTTGTTCCTTTTATCTCATCTATCCCACCATTTATAGCATATAATAATGATTTTGCCACATTACACCTAGCTCCAAAGAACTGCATTTGTTTACCAACCTTCATTGCTGAAACACAGCAAGCTATTGCATAGTCATCTCCATATACTGGTCTCATTATATCGTCATTTTCATATTGAATAGCATCTGTGGCAATTGAGATTTTAGCACAGTATTTTTTAAAATTCTCTGGTAGATTCTGAGACCATAAAACAGTTAAATTTGGTTCTGGCGCTGGTCCTAAATTAATTAAGGTATTAAGATATCTAAAGGAATTTTTAGTAACTAATGGTTTACCATTAACACCAATACCTCCAATCGATTCTGTAACCCATGTAGGGTCTCCAGCAAATAATTCATTATACTCAGGAGTTCTTAAGTGTCTAACCAACCTTAGTTTTATAATAAATTGATCAATTAACTCTTGAGCTTCTTTTTCTGTTAATAACCCTCTCTCTAAATCTCTTTCTATAAATATATCTAAAAATGTTGATGTTCTACCAAGGGATGTAGCAGCTCCATTATTTTCTTTAACTCCTGCTAAATATCCAAAATATACAGCTTGTACTGCTTCTTTAGCATTAGATGCAGGCTTAGATATATCACATCCGTATTTTGATGCCATACTTTTAATTTTATTTAAAGCTCTTATTTGTTCTGAAACTTCTTCTCTCTTTCTTACAAGTTCATCAAGCATATCTCCCTGAAGCTCTTTTAAATCTTTTTTCTTTTCTCCCATTAAATAATCAATACCATAAAGTGCAATTCTTCTATAATCACCTATTATTCTTCCTCGTCCATAAGCATCTGGTAATCCTGTTAAAAGTCCTGCATGTCTCGCAGCTCTTATTTCATCTGTATAGCAATCAAATACTCCTTCATTATGTGTTTTTCTATATAATGAAAAATGTTTATCTATTTCTGGATCAAGTTCATATCCATATTCCTTAAGACTTTGATGCACCATTCTTATTCCACCAAAAGGATTTACAATTCTCTTTAAAGGAGCATCTGTCTGAAGCCCTATTATAACTTCATTATTCTTGTCTATGTATCCAGGTTCATAATTGTCTATTCCTGATACTCTATCTGTTGCGACATCAATTATTCCCTCTTTCATTTCTTTAATTATAAGTTCTTCACATTCGTTCCATACTTTCTTAGTCTTTTCAGTTATTCCCTCTAAAAAACTCTCATTACCTTCATAGAACTTATAGTTCTTTTGAATAAAATTTCTTACGTCTATTCCTTGTTGCCATATACCTGTTTTAAATCCATCCCATTCTTTAAACATATTAAACCTCCTAAAACATATATAAGCTCATTTTGCCTTAATTAATGATTTAGAATAAAAAAAGCCGACAATCTGAGCTTATTGCCCAGACGGTCGGCATATTATCTTAGTCATACTTCATGTGGTATACTCCACTTCCGTCAGTCATATGACTTCATATATATGATATACTTATTCAGCATAAAATGTCAATATAATCCTTTTTGTTTTAATTCTTATTTAGCTCCATATTGCTCGTAATAAGAATCTATTCTAGCTTTTATCTCATCATTAATAATTACTTTTCCATTTACTTCTCTATTATATAGATATTCAATAACTTCTTCCATAGTAACTATAGCACAAGCCTTAAATCCATACTTTTCTTGTAATTCAACTAATGCAGATTTTTCTCCTTGTCCTTTTTCCATTCTATTTACAGAAATCATAAGTCCAACTACATTTACATCAGCTTGTTCTTTTAATATTGGCATTGTCTCATAAATTGATTTACCTGATGTAGTAACATCTTCAACTATTAAAACTTTATCTCCGTCATTTAACTTACTTCCTAAAAGAATTCCAGTATCTCCATGATCCTTAACTTCTTTTCTGTTTGAACAATAACTTACATCTATTCCATATAAATCACTTAATGCCATAGTAACTGTTACACTTAGTGGAATTCCCTTATACGCAGGTCCAAATACTATGTTATAATCATCTCCAAAGTTTTCTTTTATAGCCTTTGCATAATATTCACCAAGTCTCTTAAGTTGGCTTCCTGTCTTATAGTTTCCTGTATTAACAAAGAAAGGTGTCTTTCTTCCACTCTTAGTTACAAAATCACCAAAAGTTAAAACTCCACATTCTATCATAAATTCAATAAACTCTTTTTTATAAGCTTGCATATTGATCCTCCAAATTTTAAATTAATATTTTAAGTAAATTATCTAGGTAAAAATCTTGTAGTAATTTAAACTATACTACTTTTATTACCCTACAATATTCCCACAATCTCATTAATATCTTTTATTCCTTGTTCTCTACAGAATCCTTCTATCTCTTCAATTATTTCTTTACCTGCCATTGGATTCATAAAGTTAACTGTACCTATTTGTACTGCACTAGCACCAGCCATCATAAACTCAACAGCATCCTTACCTGTAGTAATTCCACCTAATCCTATTACTGGTATACTTACAGCCTTTGATACCTCATGTACCATTCTTAATGCTACTGGCTTAACAGCTGGGCCTGAAACCCCTGCATAAACATTATCAAAAACTGGCTTTCTTTTATATATATCAACAGCAAGCCCCTTTAATGTATTTATTAAACTTAAAGAATCTGCCCCTGCCTCTTCACACTTTAATGCCATTTCCACTATATTTTCTGCATTTGGTGATAATTTAACCATAAGAGGCTTTTTACATAGCTTCTTTATTTCTTTTACAAAATCATGAGCTACATCAGCTTTAATTCCATAAGCCATTCCTCCACATTTAACATTTGGACATGAAATGTTAAGCTCTATCATTTGAACTGATGTGCCATTTAACTTCTCTATAGCCTCTGCATAGTCTTCAAAGCATCCTCCACCAACATTAGCAATAATATTAGTCCCTAGCTTCTCCATCTCTGGAAGTTCCTTATTTATAAAACCTTCTATTCCAGGATTTTGTAACCCTACTGAATTCATCATTCCTGATGGAGTTTCATAAACTCTTATTCCAGTATTACCCTCCTTAGGATTTATTGTAAGACCTTTAGATGATACTCCTCCCAAAATCCCTACATTGTAAAAGTTGTTATATTCTGCACCAAACCCAAAGGTTCCTGAAGCCGCTATAACAGGATTTTTAAATTCTACTCCATTTATATTAACCTTTAACATACTTCATCCCCCTTATAGTTCTACATAATATCCATCAAATACTGGACCATCTTTACAAGTTCTCTTGTGTCCATCTTTTGTCTTACATGTACAAACTAAACATGCTCCTACGCCACAAGCCATATGCTTTTCCATAGAAACATATACTTTAACCCCTTTTTCTTTACACATATTAACCACTGCCTTCATCATAACTTCTGGTCCGCAGCATAACACTGTATCATAATCTTCAACCTTTAAAATCTCAGTTACAAACCCCTTATGTCCATGTTTCCCTGTATTAGTGGAAACCTCTACCTTATTACCATACTTTGAAAGATTCTCTATTAAATAAACTTCGTCTCTAAACCCTGCATATATATCTATAATACCCTTAGGATTCTTTTCTCTTAACTTCTTTGAAACTTCAACCATAGGGGCAGTTCCTATTCCACCTGCTACTATTGCTACTTTTCCTAAGTCTTCATCTAAGTTAAAGCCATTTCCTAAAGGTCCTGTAAGACTTATCTCTTCACCAGATCTTAATTTAGAAAACTCTTCTGTACCCTTACCTACTACTGCATAAAGAAATGTAATTTCATCTCCATTTTTCTCACAAATACTAATGGGTCTTGGTAAAAGTGTTTGTCCATCTAATTTTAACATGTAAAATTGTCCTGGCTTTATCTCACCCTTATCTTCACAAACCATCTTATAAATTCCATCAACTATCTTTTCATTTGAAAGAACCTTAGATTTCTTATAAGTAATGCTCATTTCTTCTCCCCCTAATTTATATTTTATAAATTATTAACTGCTGCTCTTATCTCATCTCTCATTCTTATAGCTTCTTCTCTAGCACTTAATGCAAAATCAGTTTCTGGTTTGTTATCCTTCTTATAAGCTAAAAGTATTCCCCTTGATGAATTTACAACTCCACCATTTCCATTGTTTAAATACATAGCAACATCTTCTGCTTTCCCACCTTGAGCACCATATCCTGGTATTAAGAAGAACATTGAATTAAATCTCTTTCTTAACTCTTTTCCTTCTTCTACATGAGTACAACCTATTACTCCACCTAATGGGTGATATCCACATTCAGCAGTAAGTTCTTTTCCCATTTTCATTAGCTTATCTCCAACTACATGATAAACCTTGTCTCCTGATGCAGTATCTAAAAATTCAATATCTGCAGCTCCTGGGTTTGAAGTTCTTACTAAACAGAATATCCCTTTCTTTCCTGTTTCAATATATGGCATGTATGGTTCAATACTATCTAATCCCATGTATGGACTTAATGTAACAAAATCAGCTTCGAAATCTCCTTCAAAGTGTCCTTTAGCATACATCTTTGCAGTTGCAGCTATATCTCCTCTCTTAATGTCAGCAATTATTATAGCATCCTTTTCTCTTAAATACTCTAAAGTTCTTCTATACGCTCTCATTCCTGATAATCCTAAAGCTTCATAATAAGCTATTTGAACTTTATAGCATGCAACAACATCTAAAGTTTCATCTATAATTCTCTTATTAAATTCAACTATAGCATCCTCATTATTCATTCCTTCTTTTAAGAACTCTGGAATATAATCTAATGCTGTATCTAATCCTAAACAGACAACTCCTCTTTCTTCAACTCTTTTATAAATTTTGTCCATAATATTCATAATAGTATCCTCCTATTTTTTATAAACTATTTTACCGCCCTTAATTGTCATCTGAACTTCTCCGTAATATTCCATTCCATTAAATGGAGTATTATGCCCCTTTGATGCAAATGACTCACTATCTATTTTAACTTTCTTATCTAAATCCACAAGTACTAAATCTCCATCTCTTCCAATTCCTAGTGTCCCTTTATTCATTCCTAATATTTCTGATGGATTCTTAGACATTATTTCACTAAGTTTATTTAGTGATAGTCCATTTTCTTTTACTAAAGTAGTGTAGCATATAGAAAATGCTGTTTCTAATCCTACCATTCCTGGTGAACCCTTCTTCTTCTCTTCTTCTGTGTGAGGCGCATGATCTGTTCCTATACAGTCAACCATACCAGTCTTTATTGCATTTATTAAATAAGCTACATCCTCTTTTTCTCTTATAGGAGGATTTACTCTATAATCATTAACCTCTCTAGTTAAAGCTATATGATGAGGTGTAACTTCACAAGTTACATTAGTGCCTAAAAGCTTGGCATTTATTATATATTCCATAGATTCCTTAGTAGAAACATGACACATATGAAGTCTTCCACCTGTTAGCTTACATAGCTCTACATCTCTCCAAGTCATCATATTTTCAGCAACTCTCATATCCATCCTAGAGAATTCAGATGTTTCTGCATGAGACATAACGACCCAACCGTATTCCTTAGCTTTTAATAAAGCATCATGCATTACCTTCCCGTTTCCAACTCCTACTCCATCATCAGAGATTGCTTTTATTTCCTTATCATCCCTTAATTCATCTAAGTGCTCTAGAGTTTTCCCATCAAAATTCTTTGTTATAGATAAACATTGATGTAAATCAGCAAGTCCAACTTCTTTTCCCCTTCTTCTTACCTCTTCAAGAACCTCCTTTGAAGAGCATATAGGTTTTGTATTTGCCATCAAGCAAACTCCTGTAAACCCACCCTTAACTGCTGCTTTTGAACCTGTTTCTATATCTTCTTTCCAAGTTAAACCTGGCTCCCTAAAATGTGCGTGAGTGTCAATAAAGGTAGGCATTAGAGTTAGTCCTTTTGCATCAACTACTTCTACACCTTCTTTATTGATTGATTTTGCTACTTCCTTTATTCTGCCACCTTCAACTAAAACATCTCCAATAAAGTTTTGTACACAATCAACAATCTTAGCATTCTTTATTAAAATATTCATCTATAACACCTCTCTTCCTATACATTAAACTTCTGATAACTTAGTTATGTGATCACAATATTCACATCTATATGTACCTTTTTCTCTATCCATTAATATGAAAGAATGTGGCACATATTTTTCATCCACAGTTATGCATCTTGGATTATTACAGATTAAAATATTTTCAACCTTCTCTGGAAGTTCAGGCCTTACCTTTCTTACAATTCTTTCATCCTTAACTTCATTTATTGTAATACTTGGTGATAAAAGTCCAAGTACTGTATAATCTATATCTTCACAATTATCCTTTTCTATTTTTATTATATCTTTTTTCCCTAAGTTTTTACTTTCTGCGTTTATGATTAAAGCTACTCTGTAATCTGTCTTATCTAAATGTAGGTAGTTAAATATTTTAACTCCCATTCCAGCTTCAATATGATCTATAACCAATCCATTTTTAATACTTGTTATTTCCAACATCTACGCCACCCCCAAAAGCTTGCACATAAGTGCCATTCTTACATACATTCCATACTCAGCTTGTTTAAAGTATGCAGCTCTTTCATCTTCGTCTACTTCCATAGCTATTTCATTAACTCTTGGTAATGGATGCATTACTATCATATCTTTTTTTGCAGACTTCATTTTTTCAACATCTAGAATATAACTATCCTTAAGCCTTAAATACTCTTCTTCATTGAAAAATCTCTCTCTTTGAATTCTTGTCATATAAAGTATATCAAGCTCATCTATTACATCATCTAATCTCTCTACTTCTTTAAACTCTATATTCTTCTTCTCTATAAATTCATCTCTTATGTAATCAGGAATCTTAAGTTCCTTTGGTGAGATTAAGATGAACTTTGTTCCTTCATATCTAGACATAGCCTTTATCAATGAATGAACTGTTCTTCCATACTTTAAATCTCCACATATACCTACTGTATGCCCTTTTAAGCCATGCTTTAAGAATTCAATTGTTAAAAGATCTGTAAGAGTTTGAGTTGGATGTTGATGTCCTCCATCACCTGCATTTATAACTGGAACACTTGAAAATTTACTTGCAACCCTTGCTGCTCCTTCCTTTGGATGTCTCATCGCAATTATGTCTGTATATATTGATACCATCTTTATTGTATCTGCAAGAGTTTCTCCTTTAGATGCTGAAGTAGAATTGGGTTCTGAAAAACCTAAGATTTTACCACCTAGTCTCATCATAGCTGCTTCAAAGCTAAATCTTGTTCTTGTACTAGGCTCATAAAATAGAGTTGCTAAGATTTTCCCATCGCAAACCTTTGAGAACTTCTTAGGGTCTTGGATAATTTGATGTGCTAATTCAAAAATTTCGTCTAATTCCTCTAGGGATAAATCCATAGGGTCAATTAAGTGTTTGTTTATCATGTCTATCACTCCTTCTTAACTTCTCTGAGTTAAAATTAAAGGTTTATTTGTATAATAAAAAGCCCTCCTTATGATAAGGAAGGCATAATAATCCTAATTAATCTTGGCAATTATAATACTTCCTTATTGATCTCACTGGACCAAATTAAAGGTTTTTCTTTTCGTTAAGAATAACACCAAAAGTAATAAATGTCAATGTAAATAATAGTATATATTTTTACTTATTAATGTTATTTTATAGCAACTGCCCTAACTAAACTTCCTTCCCCCTTTATCTTCAATGGAAATGCAATTACTTTAAATTCCTCTCCACCAACTAACATTTCTAAATTGCATAAGTTTTCAAGAATAAATATTCTATTATTAAGTAACTTTTTATGTATAGTAAATGGATTTCTATCTGGAGATGGCATATCAAATCCCACCATCCTTATTTTCTTTTCTATAAATAAATCCACTAATTCTTCACTTATAATAGGATGATTCTCATAATAAGCATTAGTTCCATAATATTTCTCATATCCAGTAAATAGGATTACAATTTCCTTTTCATTTAATAAATCTTCATACTCTTTTTCTAATGTTATTAATTCTTTTCCTCTAACATCTATAATAACCCCTTCTCCCATAAAATTCTCTAAGGTATATTCACTTATATATTTACTACTATCTGTTAGATGCATTGGACAATCTAAATGAGTTCCAACATGCATACCTGATTTTAAAACAGAATATGTATACCCATCATTATCATATTTTTTAGTAAATTTAATAGATACCTCTTCATCTCCTGGATATACCAACATATTATTTTCTATTTCATAGGATAAATCAATATACTCCATTATTAAACCACTCCACATAATCAAAATCATCATAATACTTTAAATATGTATTTTCTCCCTTATATTCAAAAATGAATCCAAGAGAATGTCTACTTTCAAAACCTTTTATATAATATGTAGATTTAACTTCATCATATGGTTTATGTGTTAACATTACCTTATTCTTATAAGGTAAGTTATTAAATCTTTTTATAAGTTCATATGTACACCCATCTTTTTCTGTTGCTAATATGTATAAATTATTTTTATCAATTCTCTTTTTTCTTTCATCCCACTTTTCTTTTGCTAACTGGAAATTTTCATAATGCATAAAATTTATCTTTATATCCCCTAATTTTCCTATTGGATACTTGCTCCATTCTGCCTCTTCTAGCTCTAATGTAAGATAATAATCTAGCCTTTCTAAGAACTTAATAAAATCTTCCATAGAAAAATAAAGATTTACAGTTGGGGTATTAAATTTAAGTCCTAAATCATGAAGTATAAAACATCCGTTGCAATTATTTGAGATTAAAGTAAATGACTTATTTTTTAATTCTTCTCTTCTTCCCTTTAAATAAATCTCTCTCATTTCTTCTCTATTCTTTAAATTCTCATTCTCCACTCTCAATCCCCCCATAATTACTCATTTATTTTAGAATATCAGAAATCATATATGATATCTAGTATCCGTAACTCCAAACATCAAAGAAGAGTATTAACGAATTTAAACCGTTAATACTCTCTTTATTAATATTTCAGTACAAAATCACAAAGTAGATTATTATGCATAATTACTAATTTTTCGTTGAAAGGATTTAGATTCTTTATAAGCTCTATAATATTATGGTATATACTCTCTAAATACTTTTTTAAGTATTCTCTGCTATTTGTATATCCAATCTTATTAGGATCTTCAACATTTATTTTTATCTCTTTAATCTCCTCATTTATTCCTTCTAACGCCTTTACTACATCAGCTATAAAGTTATCATCAAATATACTCATATTTCCCATTAAGCCATATCTAACTTTGCTGGTAATACCCCTAAGGTTATAAATTTGATCCTCAAGCCTAACTGCATCAGCTTTACCCAATACCTTAATTAGCAATCCTTTTTCCATAATACCTACCTCTCTTCCTATTTATTGAAACTTTCAATAACTTCTATTAGTTTCTTCTTTAATTTATCATGGTCTATCTCTTTATAAACAGATTTTTCTCTAAATTTACTAAGAGAATCTGCAATTTGAAGAATCAAGATTAAGTCTAATATGTTTTTATCTTGTATGTGTTCTATCTTTTTTACTGATGATTTATGATACCTTACTAATAAAGCTACTTTTTCTATGTCATCATCTGATATTTCAAAAAAGTCACCTATATTATTTCTTATCCAATCAGCACCTGCTTGACTATGCTTTTTATCTATTTTCTTTATATCATGAGTAAGAGCTGATAAGTATAATATTCTTTCATCCCTATTGTCTTTATTAATAATATACTTCCTATATAACTTTAAAGCAATATCTCCAGTTAGCTTAGAGTGATAGTATCTATACTTCATAGCATCTTTATAGGTTATATTATTGCACTCATTCATAGTTTTCTTATATTCTTCCATACTTCTATCCCAAATGTCATAACTAATCTTTAAAATGCATTCTATAGATACTTCTTCAAACTTTTTCTTTGTACTCATCTCTTTCATCCTTTTTTATAGAAATTCCTCAAAATATAATATGCAGAAATATTATAAATGACTTAATAAAGAAAAAAGAAACTGCCTAAGCAGTTCCACATAAACTATTTACCATTAATTATAGAATTAACAAGGTCCATATCTATATTCTCTTCTAAAATATCACACAACTTATCATACTCATTCATCTTGTATTCTTTATAACTAACTTTTTCATGGCATTCAAGTTGGCTAACGTATTTATTTATAAAGGTATAGGCAAAGTCCTCTTCTTCAAATATTCCATGAAGATATGTTCCATATACATTTCTACTCTTCATGCCTAAAACTTCCCCAGCTTCTCCCTGTATCCATATAGATTTATCATCTAAACATTCACTTACTCCATTATGGATTTCATAACCTCTAACAACCAATCCTTCATTATTCTTTGCTTTAACCTGTCTAGTCTTCTTCTTTCCATTAAAAGTAGTAGCTAAATCTAATAATCCTAACCCTTTTACCTCTCTAGGACTTCCCTCTACCCCTAGAGGATCTTTAATCTCTTTTCCTAATATCTGATATCCACCACAGATTCCAAATATTATAGTATCACTTTTAGCTTTTTCTAGGATAATTTCACGGAATCCAGTTTCCTTTATAAAATTTAAATCTTCAATTGTATTTTTACTTCCTGGAATTATAATCATTTTAGCATTTTCAATCTCTTTTGGAGAATTTATATATCTTATGTTAATACCATTCATTGCTCTTAAGACATTAAAATCAGTAAAGTTTGACATATGAGGTAATCTTATAACCACCACATCAATACCTTTTCCCTTTTTATTAGATATCTTTTCTGTAACCCCATCCTCATCCTCAATATTCAATTCAAAATAAGGCATTACTCCTAATACAGGAATATTTATAAGTTCTTCAACTTGTTTCATTGCAGGTTTAAAAAATTCTTTCTTTCCCCTAAACTTATTAATTATTACGCCTTTAATTAAAGCCCTCTCTTCTGGAGGTAAAAGCATTATGGTTCCAACTATTGAAGCAAATACCCCACCTCTATCAATATCTGCAACTAATATTACAGGTGAATTAGAAACCTTAGCCATTTCTATATTTGCTATATCAGTTTCTCTTAAATTTATTTCTGCGCAGCTTCCAGACCCCTCTAAAACTATAAAATCATAGTCCTTAGATATATGGTCAAAGGCTTCCTTTGCAACACCTTTTAAATACTTATTTAAGTCCTTATACTTATAGCCATCCATTGTACAGTAAACTTTACCTCTAACAATAACTTGTGTTTTATTGTTTGCACTAGGCTTCATTAAAATTGGATTCATATATTCCTTAGGCTCTATTTCACAAGCTTCTGCCTGAACAACCTGTGCCCTTCCTATTTCATCTCCTTCTTTAGTAACAAAAGAATTTAAAGAAATATTTAAAGCCTTAAAAGGAGCAACATTATATCCTTTTCTTTTATAATATCTACAAAAAGCTGTTGCTAATGTACTCTTACCCACAGAAGATGCTGTTCCTAAAAACATTAATCTTTTAGCTTCCATACTATCACCCTATCTAATATCTAAAAATCCATGAGTTTCTGTAAGAATATTCTTCCCTGTTTCAAATTGAATTTTATTCTTAAACAATGGACCATCAAATACGAAAGTATGATATTCTCCATTTTCTCCACAAGGATCTGAACCAGTTGCCTTTATTCTTTCAACAACTTCTTTTGTTAAAACTTCGCCTAAAAACTCTGGTCCCATATCCTTTAGCCTTACATTCTTAATAACAGTTTTAAAGCCACTATCTATAAACTCATAAGTCAAAGCTTCTCTATCTTCAAGCCATAATGGAAATATAGCTTCCAACCCTACTGCTTCACATCTTTCAGTACACCAAGTTCTATGCGCTTCTAAATCTATATCTCCAAATACACAAGCATCTGCGCCTTGTTCCTTCCACTTCCTTAAAGTTTTTTCAAAGGCAGTCTTGTACTCTTCTCCCTGACACTTTATCATATCTAATTCTATTTCTAAGGACTTTGATACTTCATTTAATAAATGTTCTTGGATTCCATGAAACCAACTTCTACATACTTTTTTATCAACAGTTACTAATAAAGCTAATGGTGTATATCCTCCCTTTATCATTCTATAAAGAGAAAGTGTACTATCTTTACCACAACTATATGACATAACAAACTTTTTCATTATAATCTACCTCCACTTTTCTAAGGCATTTATCATAAACTTCTTTATATCCACTCCATAAACTTCTTTAAGTTTATCTTCTGATAATACATCCTTTGTCTTGCCTTTAGAAACTATATATCCTTCACTTAACATAATCACATCATCACTAAACATTTGAACAAGGTTTAAATCATGTAATACTCCAATAACAGTTTTTTGATTTTCCTTTGTCCATTTGTTTATATGTTCTAATATTTCTATCTGACACTTTAAATCCAAATGATTTGTAGGTTCATCAAGTAAAATAACATCAGGTTCCTGTGCAAAAACCCTTGCAAGATAAACTCTTTGAAGTTGTCCTCCAGATAGTTCATTTATAAGTTTATCTTTTAAATCTAAAATCCCTACATTACTAAGACAGTTTAATATTATTTCCTCATCCTTCTTAGAAAGTCTTGCGAATACTCCATCTATATGAGCATATCTCCCCAAAGCAACAGTTTCATAAACAGTATATGGAAAATATATTTGAGAGTTTTGACTCATAAGAGCCACCTTTTTTGCAAGCTCTTTTCTCTTTATACTTTTAACTTCTTTCCCATCTAAAAATATATTTCCTTTATAATCTATTAAACTAACCATTGCCTTAAGCAAGGTACTTTTTCCACATCCATTTGGACCAACTATAGAAACATTTTGTCCCCTAGTTATATCTATATTAAAATCTTTTATAACGTCTTTACCATCATATCCACAGTATAAATTTCTAACCTTTAGCATAATATCACCTACTTCTTTTACTAAAATATAAGTAGCCAAAGAATGGTGCTCCTATAATTGCAGTTATTGCACCAACTGGTAATTCAGATGGACTTATTATAGTTCTAGCTACTAAATCTGTAAGAACCATAAAAGATCCTCCTAATAAAATACACATAGGTATAACTACTTTATGGTTTGATCCAAATATCTTTCTCACTAAATGCGGTACAATTAAATCTATAAATCCTATAGTTCCGCTTAAAGCTACAGCACTTCCTGTAAGCACTGCTGTTGAAAATAACAAATGTTTTTTTACTTTTTCAGTTTCAACTCCTATTGCTTTTGCTCCATCTTCTCCAAATGTTAAAATATCCATTTCCCTAGAATATCTTAATACAATAGATACTCCTACAATAAAGAATGGAAGCCCTACTAGCAAGTAAGACCATCCTCTCATGTTAAAGGAACCCATTTGCCACATGGTTATGGCCTCAATTTTATGAGTATTTAATGCTGAAATGGTAGTAAGCATAGCACTTGCAAAAAGTGAAAAAACCATACCTGATAAAATAATAGTATTATTAGACATACCTCTATCTACTCTATTAGCAAACAAAATAACCATAATCACTGTTAAAAGCCCTGATAAAAATCCTATAAAAGGTAATGCTAAATTCCCTATAAATGGAATTGATACCCCTAAAATTATATATATTCCTACACCTAAAGATGCTCCTGAGGACACCCCTAATGTATATGGTGAAGCTAAAGGGTTCTTAAGTATTGACTGCATAACTGCTCCACTTACTGATAGTGCTGCTCCTATCATAAAAGCAAGTAAAACTCTTGGAAATCTTACAACCCAGATAATCGCTACGTCATTACTTCCAACACCTTCAATTAAAGGAATAGAAAATAACTTGTTCCCAATAACTGAAATAATGTTGAATATATTAATATTGGAACTTCCAATGGAAGTTCCAATACATATCACTAAAAATGCTAGTGGTAGTGATAACCACAATAACATCTTTCTCTTTTTATTCATACTTGTCTGGATATACAGCCTTTGCCATTTCTTTTAATGCAGCTATAACATTTTGACTTGGACGTGATGTAGTATTCTTATCTAAAAGAAATATTTGATTATTCTTAATAGCAGTAACACCTTCCCATCCTTTTCTTTTAGCAATTGAACCTATTGGATCATCTAAAAATGCTTGGTTTGTTAAGATTACATCTGGATTAGCAGCTATAACTGATTCTTCACTTGGCGAAATCCAACTCTTTTCAGATTCAAATATATTCTTAGCTCCAATTATTGAAATAGCTTCATTTAAGAATGTATCTGAACCAAATGAACTAAGCTTTGAACCTGAACCTATTTCAAAGTAAACTTTTTTCTTATCAGTTATTGTATCTCCAATTGCTTTTATATCAGCAACTTCCTTTTTCATATCTTCAACTAATTTAGAAGCTTCCTTCTTTTTATCAACTAAGTTACCTATAAATTCAATATCTCCATATATTCCATCAAAACTTACGCTACTTGGAATATATACTACAGGTATTCCTGCATCTTTAACAGCTTGGAATGGATCCTCATCTCCAGCTTTATTATGTCCTGATGCAATTATTATATCTGGTTCTAATCCTATAATAGTTTCAGCATCTGGATTTCTAAAATTTATCTTTGGTATATCTTCACTTATTCCTTTAACATCCTCTGAATACTTATCTACAGCGACTAATTTATCAGCCATTCCCAACGCAACTAAAACTTCTGTATTAGATGGTGCTGTTGATATTATTCTTTCCACCTTGCTAGGCTTAGTAAAGTCATTTCCTTCTCTGTCTTGCATTGTTACAGCCTTATCTGAGCAACCTACCAATACTGTTGCTAACATCATAATAGATAAAATAAGACCTGTTAGTTTTTTTGTTAGTTTCATTTTTTAATCCCTCCATTTACATTATGGGGTTTTGAATTGAAAACGTAGTATAAAAAAATGCACACCCATAAGGTATGCATATACATTCTACTTTTTTGCACAATAAGTAAAATGACCTACGTACCCTATAATTCCACCCTCAGAGAATAATAGTACCATCGTTATTAGGCAGGTCTCCCGACTTAACTTCATCCGCAATCTAACCTTCCCACATAAATAATTATGCAGTGGCTTAACTAGATTTTGTCCATTTCACGGTTACTGGGGTAGTTGAAGATTTACACTCCATTCCCTATTAAATAAAACACCTAAAACAAGTCAATTCCTAATAATTATAGTTAAAGGCTTATATTTTGTCAATTAAATATACTTAGATATGGTACATATCCTTTTTCATGACTACCTGTAAAGGAATCTGTCCTATGGTCACAAGTTATTCTTATATTTATCCCCTTCAGATTTAATAAAGGAAAAAGAAGCTCATTTTTAACTTTTTCTAAAAACTGTATTTTGCCTTTAAAATCTTTTCTATGAGAAAGCTCATCAAATCCATTTACATGTAAAATAATATTATTAGCTTTTGGAAGCCACTCTAATACACCTTCTAGTTTATTATGCAACGCGCTGTTCCACTCCCCTGTAGCTCCTTTAGGTTGAACAACTATCATTCCTAAAGCCTTTCCCATACCACAAATTAAATCTATTCCTCCGATTAACACTGATTCCTTATTATACTTCTTCAATTTCACCTCACCCGAGGCCCCCCAAGGCCAAAGCATTAATCCTTCTAAATCCCTATCTTTGAAAAATTCATAGGAGTAATTAATTATATTCCTTAATCTTTTATTTTCAGGCATAATTTCTTCTACTTTTTTACCCACACTAAAATGCGGTGGGTTAAGCTTTTCCTGTACAATCTCATTTAAAAGAAGTAAATTCTTATATTGGTAACATGGATAAAAATATCCACCTTCTACTTTTAATTCTTTTAAAACTTCTCCTATATTTTTATCTAAATCTCCACCAGTAAAATCTTCTAGTATTCCATTATTAACCTTAATTATATTGCACCTATAAATACCACTTCCCCCTTTTATTTCTATCCCCCTATTTAAAGCTTCATAAAAGGCCCTTTCTCCGATATCTACCTTAGAACTATCGTAACCAAGCATTTTAAAAATACAGTTTAAACTATCTAAATCCTTTCCTTCCACTGAAAAGTCTTCTTTCATTTCAGTATAATTTAACTTCATATCTCCAAAAAGAAGTTTTTTAAAGGAATGTCCCTCAAGACACTCCTCCATAAATCCATCTAGTATAATCAATATATCTTTCATTTATTAAATACCTTTCTTAGAGCATATATAAGTTTCTCATTTTTCCCTCTAGTTCTTACAGCAACCCTATAGTAATCAGAACCTAACCCTATATAATTACTACAGCTTCTTATAATTATTCCATGCTTAATAAGTTCTTCTTTTAAATTAATATCTATTCTAGTCTTAAAAAATATAAAGTTAACTGCCCCCTCAAAGACCTCTAATTCTTTAAACGTACATAACTCATTATATAAAAATACTTTTTCATTTTTTATAAAATCTATTGAATTTTTCTGGTATTCTCTTTCTTTCAACGCGACTATTGCTCCAGTTGAAGCAACTGTATTTATAGACCATGGCACAGAAACCTTGTTAATCTTTCTAATAAATTCAGCGTTTCCTGTAATTCCATAACCTACTCTTATGCCAGGAAAACTAAAAAACTTTGTAAGAGACTTAACTATGATAAGATTTTCATACTCTTTACACATGTCTATTAAAGAGTATCTACTTTTATCTTCTATAAAATCTAAAAATGACTCATCTATAACAACCTTAGTATTGGAAGATTTATTTAACACTTTAATTAAAAACTCCTTAGATACTAACTGCCCTGTTGGATTATTAGGATTACAGATGAAAAGCATATCCATACTTTTATCTATAGCTTCTAAAAATCCATCATCTAACTTAAAATTTTCCCTATTTAATTTATAATAAACTATTTCTCCATTAATAGCCCTTATACCATCTTCATATTCAGAAAAGGTTGGAGCTGGAATAAGAACCTTTTTAGGATTTAGCCCTCTAATTACATTAAATATAACCTCAGCTGCTCCATTACCTAAAAGTATATTATTATAATCAATACCTTCATATTCAGAAATACCCATTCTCAAATCGTGATAAGTTATATCTGGATACCTTTCTATTCTGTCTAAAGATTTAATCATTTCTTCCTTAACTTTCTTAGAAATTCCTAAAGGATTTATATTAGCAGAAAAATCTATAATCTCTTTTTCACAAACATTATATTTTCTACATATCTCTTCTACATTTCCACCGTGTCCTAAGTTCATTATATTAACCCTCCAAGAACTATTATAATAAGTCCAACACTAAATCCTAATAAAGTAACTACTAATAAAATATTATTTGTCTTATATAAATCTGAAATTTCTATTACTTTATTCTTATCACCTATTGTTGGCTTTTCTACAATCTTACCAAAGTAATAATTTGCTCCTCCAAGTCTTATTCCTAAAGCTCCTGCAACAGCTGATTCTGGATGAGCACTATTAGGACTAGTATGATTATATCTATCTCTCTTATAAATTCTATAGCTATTTTTATAATCTAGTCCCAATATAAATGCAGCAAAAATCACTAAATATCCTGTAATTCTTGCTGGAATATAATTAAATAAATCATCCATCTTTGCAGGTACAAACCCAAAATCTATGTACTTATCATTCTTATATCCAAACATTGAATCACAAGTATTAACTGCTTTATATGTCATAGCAAGAGGTGCACCACCTAAAGCTCCAAATAATAGTGGCGCTATTATTCCATCTGATGTATTTTCTGCTACTGTTTCAATTACAGCTCTAATAATTCCTTCTTCATCTAGAACTTTAGTATCTCTTCCTACTATGTAGGATAGTTGCTTCCTTGCCCCCTCAATATCACCTGATTCTAAAACTTTAATTACCTTTAATCCTTCTACCTTTAATCCCTTAGAAGATATACAAAAATATAATAATATCCCTTCAATAATAATTCCAAATATATTGCTTATACTAAAAGCAAGCCTAACTATTAATGAATTAACTAAAAAAGTTATTAATATAACTCCTAACCATGTTACAAATCCAGATATTTTTAAGTTCTTAAATACTCTTCTTGTTATATTTTCAAGCTTAATACCTAAAGATCCTATTATTCTTACTGGATGAAAAGGATTATTAGGATCTCCTATTATAAAATCTAACACTAAACCTATGGTATATGATAACATTTCTTAAATCTCCCCTAGTATTTTTATTTCTATATCTTTATCAACTTTAACCTCTAACTTATATCCCCTACCACAACTAGGTTGCATTGTATAAAAATCCTTTGAGGATTTGCAGAATAATTCAAGTAAGGTACCTATAACACCACCATGGCAAATAAGTAAAGCTTCCTCTTCACCTTTTTCTATAACTTCCCTAAAAAGTCTCCTTAGAGCCTTACTAAGTCTTCTATAGAACTCTTCTTTACACTCACCATTTGGACATTTTACCTTTTTACTTTCATCCATAATCCAAGCTATATAATCACTATTATCCTTTAGCATATCATAGGACTTCATCTCAAAATCTCCAAAATTATATTCAAAAAAATCATTCTTCTTTGCGTATTTTGAATTTGGAAAAATAATTTCAAAAGTTTCATTTGCCCTTTTAGCACCACTTGTATAATTTAACCTGCACTTTGGATAATCTACAGTAGATTTTAATTTAAGAATCTCCTTATACCCTAATTCACTCAATGAAACATCTGACTTACCACAATACAATCTTCTTTCATTACATAGTGTTTTTCCATGTCTTATTAAATACAAAACTATCTTATTCATCCTTCAAAACCATAGGAAGACCACAAAATACCCTTGTAACCTTATTACTTTTAATAGTTAAAAATTGTAGCACTTTTCCTGTTTCCTCTCTCCACTTTCTATCCTCTTTTTTTAGAGGTACTATACCAGATGATAAATCATCTGAAATAATTATTTTATCATTAAATCTTTCTATATTTTTCTTAAAAAACGCCATTGCATCTCTACCATTAATTACTTCATTATAAATAAACATATGAATTCCACATATAACCTTCTTTGAAAAGTCTATTTTACCTTCTCCACAGAAGAATATATCCTTCTCATCTATATTAAACTTTTCCTTTATAAGCCTAAGCTTACCGTTATAGGCTCCACCAAAATATAGTTCCATATCCTTCTCCTTATATAATAGCTAAAACTAAAATTCCAAATACCTCAGTTAATACGAGAATATATCCAGCTACATCTCCATTAATTCCACCAAGTTCTTTTTTGCAATTTTTTAAAAGAATTAACCCTACAACTCCCATAACTAATGGCATTATTATATATTTATTTCCTAAGAAATAACTCAAAATTAATATAATTATAAAAGTTATCCCTAGGGTTATCTTATCTATTTTTCCTGTCCCATTTTTAAAGAGATTTCCATAATAGCTTTCCCCTAAAGGCTCATTAGAGATAATAATGTATGCTGCTATAGTCCTAGATATTATAGGTATTAATATAAGAGCAATTAAATTAAAATCCTTTTCTAATGCAGTGTAAATTCCTGCAAAATCCATAATAAACAAAAGACCTAAAGCTATAACAGCAAAGGCACCAACTCTAGAATCCTTTAAAATTTTCAGCTTATCCTCTTTAGATTTTCTAGAAAGGAGTGCATCACAAACATCCATAAATCCATCTAGATGTATAAAACCTGTAACTATAAAAGGAAGAGTTAATAAAATACCTGTTGACATCATTAAGCTTATTTCAAAATACTTAAGAAGTACTCCTCCCCCATACCATATAAGCCCTACTATAAATCCTACAAATGGATATATTCTCATCATATACTTTGCAGATTTTTCTTCCCATATATATTTAGGCAATGGTATTACTGTAAACATACTAACTGCCATATTAAATGCATTCAATAAGTTCTTCATTATTAATCCTTTCCTTACCTTTATGTACTATAATATTTCCAAAGGAACTCTCTATTACAGCCTGTGACATTTTAGCTATTTCACAATTTATAATACCAAGTTCTTTTCTAAAATCCTCTGTAAAATCATCATACCTAATTCCATCGCTAAATACATAATCTGATACAATAACTAAATTAGAAACCTTCTTAGAAATCTCATTTACTTCTGTTATAATTTTATCTTTAACATTTTTCACAATCTGTTTATTATTAAACATCTCATTAGTAACAAGAGATGTAATACTATCAAGTAGTACTGTATCACCCTTATTTAGCATTGGTAAAACGCTACTAATATCCCTTGGAACTTCTATTGTTATATAGCCATGTCCACTTCTGTTTTTTATATGTTCCTCTATTCTTTTTAAATCCTCATCATCATAAGGTTTCATGGTAGCTAGATAATATAAATTTCCCTTATTAAATAACTTCTCTGCAATAATCTCTCCATAATTGGACTTTTGGCTTTTAGACCCGCCAACAACAAATATTATCATACTATATAATTTTCTTCTCCTTTTATTTTTTCAAGATAAGAATTATCAATTTCCCCTTCTTCAAAGGTTGCCATATTATTCATCATAGACAATGCAAACTCCACTACAGAAAATGCTATTGGACAGCCACTACCTTCTCCAAGTCTCATTCCCAAATTAAGCATTGGCTCAAGTCCTAACTCCTCTATAGCTAAATTATATCCTATTTCTTTAGACTTATGAGAAGGTATAAGATATTCCTTTACAATAGGATTAAGCCTTGATGCTAGAAGGGCTGATACAACTGAAATAAAGCCATCAATAACAACTGGTATTCTATAATATGCAGCTCCTAAAAACACTCCTGTCATTCCAGCTATATCGTACCCTCCAACCTTTGATATTATATCCATTGGGTCCATTCTATTTATATCCTTACTTTCAACAGCAGTTTTGACCACTAGCTTTTTCTTATTAAAGGCCTCCTCAGTAACCCCAGCACCTTTACCAACTACTTTATCAACTTTACAGTCAATCAAACACATTAAAACTGCTGCAGATGTTGTCGTGTTACCTATTCCCATTTCCCCAACACCAATTATATCAAAGCCTTCATCCTTAGCTTTTTTAGCCATCTCAATTCCTATTTCAATTCCCCTTTTAGCTTCTTCATAACTCATAGCATTTTCTTTATATATATTTCTAGTTCCTTTAGATATTTTTTTATCCACAATCCCATTTATTTTTTCATCAGAATTTATTCCTATATCTACAACAATTAACTTTGTATCATTTGTTTTACCTATTGCACAAACTCCAGTTTTACCTTTAATAAAATTCTTTGTTTGGGCTAAAGTTACATATTGTGGAGAGGAGGCTACCCCTTCTTCAACCACTCCATTATCCGCACTCATAATAATAATACCTTTATTTCGTATGGAATTCTTTATATTTCCTGTTATGCCTGAAATCTGTATTGCTAAATCCTCAAGTCTTCCTAAACTTCCTAAAGGCTTTGCTAAGGAATCAACTCTTATTTTAGCTTCTTCGATTTTATCTTTATATAATGGTTTGATTCCATTTATCACTTCATTTATCATACTACGCCCCCATATTATTAAAATATTACCCCTATTATATCAGCAAATAAAAAACAAAACAAAAAGGTACTAAAAATTTAGTACCCATTCAAATTCATTTATAACATTAATAGCAAAGTCTGGGATATTAGAATTAAGAACTTTATTGGAAAAGCCACTATTTTCTCCTAGAATTTTAAATTCAATTCTATCTAAAATATTAACTATGTCCTTAATAGAATTATTCCTTTTTACATTCTCTATATATCCCCCAACTTCTTTTATACTTCCTTTCATTAAAATATCACCATTACTTATATTTTTAATAGCTATACTTTTATTAAATATATTAATACTAAAACCCATATTTAAATTATTTATTATAGATGATAATGTTTTATAAAAGTAATACATTTCAGATAAAGATAAATCACTTATAAAGTTTTTCCCATGGATTAAGTTTATAACTTCTGTGCATTCTTTTTCAATGACTAATAACTCTTCCCTAGATAAACTTAAGTTTTTCATGTAAGTTATTATATTATCACTACAATATGAATTTATCCCAACAATTCTTAATTGATATTTTATATCATTTATATCTTTAGCACTTAAATCAAGTGCTAATACTATACTAGGTATATTTAAAAAAAGTATTATTGCTATTGAAACCATAGAACTTCTTATAATTTTCTTCATAAAAATACTCCTTAAATAGAACTGTCTATTAAGGAGTATCCGCATTTAGATTGATTTAAATACAATTATTTTAATAATAGTAATACTTGTAATCATTCTCTTTCTTGTCCCCATTTATAACTGTTCCAATTAACTTACCGCCAACTAATTCTAAAGTTTCTCTACATACTAAAAGTTCATCTTTCTTTGTAAACCCATATTTCACCACCAATATAACTCCGTCTACTTTCGAACTTAGAATTTGTGCGTCAGCCACTACCCTAAGAGGTGGGGAATCAATTATAATATAATCAAATATATCCTTTAGTTCCTTTAACATTAATTCAAAATTTTCACTTCCCAATAGCTCTGCAGGATTTGGTGGTCTATTTCCTGAAGGTAAAAAAAATAGATTATCCTTTATATTAACTATTGCTTTTTCTACGTTTGTTTCCCCTATTATTACTTCTGTTAATCCACATTCTCCACTAATCCTTAAATACTTATGTAAAGAAGGTCTTCTCAAGTCGCAATCTACAAGCAAAACTTTTTTCTTATCAAAAGATAAGCTTATTGCTAGGTTTGTCGCTGTTGTTGATTTACCCTCACCTTTTTCTGATGATGTTATAAGAAATACTTTGTTATTTTTATCTGCAGATGAATACTTAATACTTGTTTTAAGCTTACTATACGCTTCCGCATATATCGTTGTAGGATTCTCTAGAATATTCTTCACCCTTATTTTTCCTCCTTCTTTTTTTATTTCTTAGATGTTTATTTCCCAAAATCCTTTTACTCTTAAAATCATCTAACTTATCTTCATCTGTATATTCAGGTAAAATTCCTAAAACAGATACTCCTAGTATTTCTTCTATTTCTTCCTTGCTCTTTGCAGTGTTATACATAAATTCTAACAATAATGCTAAACCTACAGAACACATTACTCCTATCATAAATGTAATAGCTATATTTAGTTTCTTATTAGGGCTAATTGCTGATTCAGGATATTTAGGTGTTGTTACTATACTAACATTACCATTGGCATATATCTTTGATGATGTTTCTATAAACTCATCAATAATATTATTTAATACCTTTAAGCCCTCTCCTGGTTCTTTAGTACTTAATGATATGGTCAAAAACTGGTCATCATTTCCGGCTATTACTTCTAGGTTAGATAAAATAGACTTTGCACTAGCATTACTATCTCCTCTATCTAGTGCTCTTTGAATTACATCATCTGATTTTGCAATTCCAGCATATGTTTTCATTAGTTTTTGATACATCTGAACTTCGCTACTATTGTAATCTGATGCCCCGTCGCTTACTTCTTTACCTATAAATAACTTTGTACTTATTTTATATACAGGTTTAGTTATAAAAAAGCTATATACAGAAGCCACAATTAGACATACTAATACGATAATAGCGATCATCTTCCATCTTCTTTTCAAGGTTTCTAGAACTTCTTTAATTGATACCTCTTCACTTTCCAATTACCCTCTCTCCTTTATTACATATATCACCAAATAATATTGTAAACTTATTGTTAATTTCTTACAATATTTTAATAAATAAATTCATAATTCTAATTCCTGACTCTTAATCTGAAACATGTATTAAACACTTTCTAAATTATTCTTTTTTCTATATTTATTAATTGATAACAAAAGAAGAATGTATCAAAATTCACTTTGATACATTCTTCTTTTACCCTCATATTTTCAATTTCACCATAGTTGAACCCCTACCTAACCCACAGGTAGAGATATTTATGTTTTCAATGCCAATTATTCATGACATTGTCCCACATCATTTTACCACACTTAGCCAAAGTTACTGTTCCATATACACTATTAGGAACGGAAGTTGATAATACAGTAAATACAAAATTCCCCTTAGGTAATTGAATTAATGCTGTATCATTTTCAACACCTTTCTTGTCACCAGTTTTACTGGAAATTTCATATTTCAAATCATCTGGTATATATAAAGCAAGTTTATTCTTAATTTGTTGCCTTCTTAATATATCTACTAACATAGTGCTATTATCTCTATTTAGATAAGTTGCATTATGTAGATGCTTCCATATCTTAGAAAGATCATATGCGCTTGTTATATTTTCTACACCCTCTTTAGATTGTCTTTCATCGCTAGTCTTTCTGTTAAGAATAGTATTTTTTAATCCCATTTCTTTTATGTTTGAATTAATATTATCCATTCCAATTATATCAATTATCTTATTGGCTGCAGTATTATCACTTTGTATAAGCATTGCTACTAACAATTCAAATATTGTATACTCTCTCTCATTAAATTCATGGATTATACCAGTTCCATAAACTTTATCTTCTTTTTCTATTTTGATTTTATCCATGAAATCTACCTTTTTATCTTCAACAGCTTTTATAAGAGAAACTGCTATAGGAAGTTTCATGCACCCTGCAGCAACCATTTGAACGTTTTCATTATACCCATAAATGAATCCGCTCGATAGATCTTCAAAGAAAAATCCGTAAGTTCCTATTCTTGATTCTAAATATCTCTTTATCTCTTTCATAATACCCTCCAGCTTCTAAAAATTAACTGTCCCTAGGAAAAGTATATCATATTTTCAGAAAATTTTGAAGATACAAATTAAATATAATATCATTAAATATTACAGAAACTCCCCATTAGGGGAGTTTTATAACTTTTTTTATTCCCTTTTATATTAAATTAATCTCCAAAAGAAATTCCTATTTTTTTAGCAACTTGAACTAATTCTCCATCTGGCAATACTTGCTTAGTTTTTTGTCCAATAACATTTTCTAAACTATCAGAAGATATTGTATCTCCTTTTAAGCATACCATATCACCAAACTTACCTTCATTTATCAACTCAACAGCAGCTACCCCATATCTAGTCGAAAGAATTCTATCATAAGTAGAAGTAGTTCCTCCTCTTTGGATATGACCAAGCACTGTACATCTTACTTCATGATCTGGAATTATCTTTTCTAAATCATCAGCTAACTTATTACCAATTCCACCAAGTCTAATTGGATCTGGACTATCTGCTACAATCTTAGAAACTACCACGTCACCATCTTTAGGTTTAGCCCCTTCTGCTACTACTATAATAGTAAATAGTTTGCCCTCTTTTCTTCTCTCTTCAACTTTTTCTTTTATTTTGTTTATATCGTAAGGTATCTCTGGTAGCAAAATAACATCTGCAGAACCTGCTATTCCAGACTCTAATGCTATCCAACCAGCACCTCTTCCCATAACCTCACAAATCATAATTCTATGATGTGATTCAGCAGTTGTATGAAGTCTATCTAAAGCTCCAGTAGCAACATCTATTGCTGTATTAAATCCAAATGTAACATCTGTAGATGCTAAATCATTATCAATTGTCTTTGGAACTCCTATTACTTTAACTCCTTTTCTAGCAAAATCTCTAGCTGATGTTAAGGTTCCATCTCCACCTATTACAACTAGAACATCTACACCCTCTTTTTTCATATTTTCTACGGCTACATCTGAAACATCCTTTTTTACCATTTGACCATCTTCTTCTACTTGATAATCAAATAGGTTGTCCTTGTTTGAACTGTATAGAATAGTACCTCCTCTATGTAATATTCCGGATACTGATTCTAATGTTAGAGGAATGAAGTCATTGTTATATAGGCCTCTATATCCAAATTTATAGCCTATAACCTCCATACCATAATTTAATATTGCAGTTCTTGTTACAGCTCTAATTACTGCATTTAATCCAGGACAATCTCCACCACCTGTTAGTAAGGCAATTTTTTTAATTTGTTGTTCCATTCTCATATCCCCCTCTACCACACACGTTATACCGTAATTGTTTTTATATTCATTATTTTCAAACAATTTAGAATAAAAAAATATAAAAACTATTACTTTACGACACTTTTTGATATTGTTTACATACAATGCATTACAAGAAAATGTCATTTACTTATTTTATGATAACATAAATTTAAATTGGTGAAAAGTAGAATTGAATGTAAATTTTATAATTTTTAGAAAATTTACAAAATAAAGATAGAGTGGATATTCATCCCCTTAGTACTTAAGGTGAAAAAACTATAAACTTATTACCTTTGACCTTATAACTTTTTAATATAAAAATGTAATACTCCCTTTGATTTATAGCTAATTAAAGGTTTATAATTTCCTAAATGTTAAAGAAAAGAGAAACCTCTAATTGAGGTTTCTCTCCTATGATTTATATTTACGATAGCGTTATTATCTTTGTGAATACTAATACTGCTAATAATATTCCTGCCGCTACTCTGTATATAGCAAATACTCTCATTGGTTTTTTCTTTAAATAATCAATAAATTTCTTCATTACTATTATAGAAACAACAAATGCCACTATAAATCCTAATACTAGGGCAATCCATAATGTAGAATTCATAATTGAATAATCAAATTCAAATAGATCCTTTGCTGATGAACCAATCATTGCTGGTACTGCTAAGAAAAATGAAAACTCTGCTGCTATAGGAGTAGATAACCCTGCAATCCATCCTCCCATAATAGTTGATGCACTTCTTGACATACCTGGCCACATTGAAAGTACTTGAAAACAGCCTACTATTAGTGACTTTCCAGGAGTAATTTCATCTATATCTTTTACAGCATGTTTTTTACTTCTAAATAGTCCTTCAATTACTAGCAATAATATACCACCAACTATAAATCCTACAATTACAGCTTCTGGTCTAAATAATGCCTTAATATTATCATAAAATAACATCCCGATTATACCTGCTGGTATTGATGCTACTATAACATTAATTCCAAATCTAAATCCTACTTTTCCTTTTTTACCACCTGTAAAAATATATTGGAAAAATTCTATTACACTATCCTTAATTTTTATCCAGTAAAGCACAACTACAGCTAAAATAGCTCCAAGTTGAATAACTACTTCGAACATCTCTGCAAATTGTGGAGACGCACTACGGAAATTTATAGCACTTCCTACTAAAATCATATGTCCTGTAGATGATACTGGAATAAATTCTGTTAATCCTTCAACAATTGCAATAATTATTGATTTTAAAATAAATATTAAGTCTAACCCCACTCATATCACACTCACTTTCTTTTTAACTCCGATTTTTATTATACTTAACCCAAAACTACTTGTCTATTAACTTAATAAATTATTAAGATTATTTATCCCTCTCTACTACTATCCTTTTAAGTATATTTACTCCATCCTTAGATAATTCTATTTTATTTGTTCCTTCTACTAATTCAACTTCTTCATACCTATCTATCTTTTTCATTTTACCATCATTAATTCTTAAATAGTAATTTTTTATTGTACTTCCATTTTCGAATGCACCAATAACATAAACATAGCTATTTGAAGATTCCATAGGCTTTCTCATTAGTATTATATATGTACTACTATCTTTGCCAGTTGCCTTTGTACTAGGTGACAATGTAAACAATGTCTTTTCTGTTGTAAAAATTGTTGATGGAAAATAATCATTTTCAATCTTCATATCAATATCTTTTTCTGAACTACAGTATGTTAAATAGCTATTACTTTTCTTCATTGAAATAGTATTATCTATTGCAACTGTATATGAAGATAAGTATTTAGATATCTTCTTTCTGTAATCATTTTGACTACTATTTCCTATATAAGTTAAGTCCTTAAGCTTCTCTCCTAAAACTTCAATAGAAGATAGTTTTACCCCACCTTTTTCTAGATACCCTTTATCCTTAAAATCCACCATTATCCACTTATTATTCTCTTTACTCCAGTACTCAACAACATAATATGAAGGATTCTTTTGGAACTGAGGTACCTCTTTTCTAAACTCACCAACTCTAGCCACAAATCCAGCCGCTAATAAGATATCTCGTTCTATTATTGCCATATCTCTATCTGATACCTTTTTATTGCCACCCTTTTCCTCTAAGATAGCATATCCATCTTTAGCAACAGAACTATCTACATCATCATATTCGATGATACTCTTTAATATATCTACAGTTTGTAATACCTTTTCTAATTCACTTTTATTGTTATTAACTATTTTACTTACGCTGTAAACACTATCTAACTTTTTTATAGAATTAGGCTTTTCCTCAATATCTTGGTAAAACAATGTAATGTTATTATCATTATAAATATTATCCCATTCTATAACTCTTAATCCCTTGTTATTACTAAAATTTTTGAAATAAAGAGTAGCACAACCAATAATTATTAAGGCAAAAAGTATAACCTTTACTAATTTAAACTTATTTTTATTTGCCATTTTATTCCCACCTTTTAAAAAAGAAACTAAGAGCAATTACACTCCTAGTTTCTTATCGTCCACTTTACTTAATTACATTACTTAATATTTTTGATTTTTCTACTTCTAAATCAGGAACATAACTCTTTAACAAAGTAAAGTTCCCCTCTAAAGTATACTCTCCAAGGCTTGCAGGTATTAAGATACTATCTCCAAGCTTTATTTCCAATTCATTTCCTGAAGATACTATCTTCCCATTACCTTCCACACAAGTGAATAAGAAAAATCTATCTAAGTCACTATTTTCTATAGCCTTACTTTTAACTTCATACTTTTCAATTGCAAAAAATTCACTTAAGCATAAAATTGTTTTATCAAAGCCTTCTTCATGAATTGTGATACCTTTACTATTTTCACACTTTAAATCAAAATCAATTACATCTAGAGCTTTTTCAACGTGTATTTCTCTTCCTCTATTATAGTCATATACTCTGTATGTTGTATCACTACTTTGTTGGATTTCTGCTATGGTTACCCCTTCACATATGGCATGTACTAAACCACTTTGTACATAGAACATATCACCTTTTTTAACTGGTATCTTATTTAAATATGGTTCTAAACAACCATCTTCTATAGCCTTCTTAAAAATTTCTTTGTCACAATCCTTAGTTCCTACAATAAGTGATGCTCCTTCTTCTGCATCTACAACATACCACGCTTCAGTTTTTCCTAAGTCATTCTCTGCTTCTTTTGCATACTTGTCATCTGGATGTACTTGAACAGATAATTTATCCTTTGAATTTATAAGCTTAATTAGTAACGGAAAATTATCCTTGCTAATTTTTATTCCTACAACTTCTTCTCCGTATTTATCTATAAGTTCTTTAAATGATAATCCCTTAAGTTCTCCATTTTCTATAATTCCTGTTCCATTTCTATGGCAAGCAATATCCCAACTTTCGCCTATACATCCTTCTGGAACATTATCCCTAAACTTTTCTAGGTCTCTACCTCCCCATATCCTCTCATAATACAGATTTTCAAACTTAATTGGATACATAAAATACCCCTCCTATAATTTTCTTTAGTTAATATATTATTATTATATTATTCTTTCTACAATTAGGCAAAGATTCTAATTAACTAATTAAGAGTAAAAAAGAAAAAACTTTCATTATAGAAATTTGTCACTATAAAAAAAGAGAAATTGCAAAACAATTTCTCTATCTAATCTATATTTTTTATTCTCCTTAACTTTTCTTAATAGAATAATGTAAAGTCTGGTACTGTTAATTTTGATCCATCTTCCTTATTATATGCATCATATAGGGTCTTTGCCTTTTGGTAATTCTCAGATATAACATTTCTTGTTTCAGTATCTACTGAATTAGTTAATCCATCATACGCTGCTTTTATATTAACCATACCTCTTTCAATTTCACCTTCCATTGCAATATAGAAGACTCCTGCATTATTTAATGTCTTAAGATCACTCTTATCCACTGAATAAGCAGACCTAATTGCAGCTATAGCTTCATCTGTTTTTCCTTCATTTAAATATACAGTTCCTAAGGTTCTAAAATACTTTGTAGATTGTTCATCTAATTTAGTGCATTGCTTTAGTAACTCTATAGCTTCACTATTCTTTCCATCTTCTACTTTTATGTTGGCCATATTATATAAAATTTCAGCATCATTTGGCTTAACTAATGAAGCTAAATTATAATACTCATAAGCCTTCCCCTTATCTTGAGTATTATATGAATAATAATCAGCTATTTTTAATAATATATTGTAATTAAAAGGTTCCTTTTCAATAGCCATTCTTAAATAAGGTTCTGCTATTTCACTTTGTTCTTTTGCTATCATAATTTCTGGTATTAAGAATCCGTAATTATCAGGATAATCTTTATTTGCTAAAATACTTTGTTTACATAACTCAAAAGCCTTATCATAATCTCCTAAATCAAAGTAATACCAAGCTGCTGTATGATAACCAAAATATGAATTTTCATCATTCTCTATTACTGCATTTAATATTTTTTCTGCCTCTTCATTATTTCCTAAATGTTGATCAATCTTTGCAATTATAGTCTTAAAAACTACATTACCAACATCTTTCCCTTCTAGCTCTTGTACTAACGCATTTGCTTCATTAGTGGTTTCTTCAAGCATTGAGTAACACTTTGCAAGCCAAACTTTGTAACATACTTCATCTGGATTTGCTTCCGACAACTCAGATAATTTCATAATTACAGAATCCCTATCGTAAGATGAAATTTGAGCTATAACATCATATACTTTTATTTCATCTTTATTTTTATACCAAGCATCCTTTAATATATCATAACCCTTATCCCAATTATCTACTAGCATATTCATTCTTGCATATAATGCTAAGTCATAGGAAGATTCTTCATCAACATCATACTCTTTGATTATGTTGTTAGCCTTCTCTCTTTGTCCATTTACCATGTATATTGTAAACATTGTTCTTTGAATAGACTTATCTAATGCATTTTCTTCCATGAACATTTCACCATGTTCTAAGGCTTTTTCCTTTTCTCCATTCATAAGGAAAGTAAGTGCTATAAGATTTCCAAGTTCACCGTCTACATCATTATATTTGCTCTTACCATGCTCATCTATAAGCTCATTTCTTTTTTGATATGATTCTTCTAATAAAGAGTTTGACTTTTCATAATCTCCCTTTACTGAATATATCTCTGCAATCTTAACTGTATAAATAGGCCACTCTTCATCTTCCTGTAATTTTTCATATTCTGCAATTGCAGCATCATAATCCCCATCAAAAAAACTAGCTTCAGCTTTATTAGTAGCTATACTAACAGCATTAACACCCATTATTTTTTGACAGGTAAACATAACTAAAAAAGCAAACAGCATTACACCTGATATAGTTACTATAGTGTCTATTCTGGCATCTTTTTCTGAAAGCTTCTTATAGGCTGTCCCTATTTTTCCAAAACTATTTTTAATTCCTTTTAAAACCTTTTCCATACTGCACCCACCTTTTCACTTATACACAAGGTTTACATATGTATTATTCTAACATTTACAATATAAAAAATCTACTACAAATAATTGTAAATACCACACAAAATATCTCTTTTATCTTATAATCTTCTACAAAATATTATAAGTTTATGCTATACTTATTCTCAAAGTTTACAATTAAGCTTTTAAGGACATACTACATAGTAAGCATTTAAGGTGGTGAGCAATATTAATATTAAGTCTATTTTAAGTATTTTAGCTGGTAAGATTACATTATTTATATCTAAAAACCTTCTAAAAGGGGGAAGCACCTTTCCAGGTACTGTTGCATTAAAATTTGATAAAGAGATATTAAAAAAGGTTGCTAAGGGATATAAAGTTATACTTGTAACCGGAACTAATGGTAAAACTACTACTACAAGTATGATTACTAATATATTTAAAGCAAATGGACATACAGTAATTACAAATAACACAGGAGCTAACCTATTTAGAGGAATAGTTGCTTGTTTTATAGATAACTATAAATTTTTCAACAAAAAACATGATAGTTATGCAATTATTGAAGTAGATGAAGCTAATCTAAAATTTGTAACGGAATATATAACACCTGAAATTATAACTATTACTAATCTATTTAGAGACCAATTAGATAGATATGGTGAAGTTTATACTACCCTTTCAAAAATATTAGAAGGTGTTGAAAAAGTTCCATTATCTAAATTAGTTCTAAATGGTGATGATTCTTTATTTGGTAAATTACCTGTTCCAAATGAAACTATATACTATGGTTTTAACGTAGGGGTAAAAAAGGATAATACTATTGATGTTAATGCTGATGCAAAGTTCTGCAAAATTTGTAAAGCTCCATATCAATATAACTTTATAACATATAATCATCTAGGAGATTTCTACTGCTCAGAATGTGGCTATAAAAGAGCTGATCTTAAATATTCTGTAAATGAAATTTTAGAATTAAACCCTAATTCATCTAAAGTACTTATTAATAATGATGAAATAACTATTAGTCAATCAGGAATCTATAATATTTACAATGGTCTTTGCGCATATTCAATAACCAAAGAAATAGGAATTAATGAAGAATCAATAAAATCTTCCCTTGGAAAACAAGATTCTAGCTTTGGTAGACAAGAAGAAATAAGTATAGATAATAAGCAGGTAAAAATAATACTTGTTAAGAATCCTGCTGGATATAACCAAGCTATAGATACACTTTGTTTAAATAAAGAAGACTTCTCTACTTTATTTATGCTTAATGATAATTATGCTGATGGTACTGATGTTTCTTGGATTTGGGATGTTGATTTTGAAAGATTAAAAGAACTTCCTATAAAGGATGTATTTGTTTCTGGAATAAGATTGTATGATATGGCAGTTAGATTAAAAGTGGCTGGACTTAATTCAGAAAAATTTATTCTAGAAGAAAACTATGAAGCATTAACAGAAAAAATTAAAAATAGTAGCACTAATAGAATTTATATATTAGCTACTTATACAGCCATGATCAATTATAGAAAATATCTACACTCAAAAGGCTATATTAAAAAGCTTTGGTAGTAAAAGGAGTGGAATTATGGAATTAAATATTTGTCATCTTTATCCTGATCTTTTAAATGTTTATGGAGATGTTGGTAATATTCTTGTATTAAAACATAGAGCTGAAGAAAGAGGAATAAAGGTTAATATAGTTAATGTTTCTTTAAATGATAAATTTAATAAAGACGATATAGATATAGTTTTCTTTGGCGGAGGTCAAGACTATGAGCAATCAATTGTTTCTGAAGACCTTAAAAATAATAAAGGAGAAGTTCTAAAGCAATATATAGAAGATGAAAAAGTTCTTCTTGCTATATGTGGCGGATATCAACTTCTAGGAAAGCATTATATTTCTCCTAATGGCGAAAAACTTGAAGGATTAAGCATACTAGATATCTATACTGAGGGTGGAGAAAAGAGACTTATTGGAAATACTGTAATCTACAACGAAGAATTTAATGAAACCTATGTTGGTTTTGAAAATCACTCTGGTAGAACATTTATAAATGGATTAAAGCCTCTTGGAAAATGTATTCATGGATACGGCAACAATGGTGAAGATAATTATGAAGGATGCATCTATAAGAATACTTTCTGCACTTATTTCCACGGATCATTACTTTCAAAAAATCCTGAGCTTGCAGATAGATTTTTAAGAATTGCTTTAGAAAAAAAATATGGTTCTGTTGAACTTAAAAAGCTTGATGATACTTTTGAATTAAAAGCCAAAGAACATATCATAAATAGATTTAAAGAATAGAAAGAGCTCTGCTAACTTGGCAGAGTTCTTTCTATTCTATCTATTCTTTATAACTCTACTAACTCTTTGACTCTCTATATTATAATTGAACTTATTTATATATTTATATATTTATATATTTTTGTAAATATATATTGTTATTTCCCTACCTTCTATTAATAACTCTTATATTCTCTAAGTATTGTTTTTCCCAAGGCTCCATCTCACTTAAAGTTTTAAATTTATATCCCATTACTTTGTACTCATTAATTATGGTGTCTAAAGCTTCAGTTGTAGTATTCTTATTATCTAAGTCATGCATTAAAAGAACTTCAACTTGATATTTACAGCCACCAGAACTAACGTTATCCTCTATTATATCAGTTGCTACACTTATGGCTGTAGCATCACCAGAATCAACATTCCAATCTACATAATCAACTCCCTTTTTCAAAAGATTATTTCTTATACTAGCTAGAACCTCTCTATCTCCAACTAAGTTATCAGACCCGCCCGGCATCCTTACAAATGTACACCCAACATTTTTTCCTGTAACCTTGTTAATAGATTTTTGACATTTGCTTAAGTCATCAAAATAAAACTCTTGGGAACTATATAGCTCCTTATAAGTATGATTGTTGCAATGTGGATATATATCCATATTATTCTTGTCCATATTTTTCACAATCTCCGGAAACATTTCAACATTCTTCCCAACAACAAAGAAAGATGCTCTTACATCATTTTTCTTTAAAACATTTAAAATTCTATTTGTGTTATTGGGTGAAGGACCATCATCAAAAGTTAAATAAACTAACTTTTCTCCTTCCACTGCATCCACCTTATAATTACAAAAAGGTACACATAAAAAACTCAGTATAATTAATATGAATCCTTTTAGCTTCTTCATTTTTTCACCTCCTACTTCATTTATCCTTAGTGTTGGCATTTTTAAGCTTTTATATTTAAGTAATTAATAGGAAATTAAGAATATTGTCATTTTACATATTGTTATTAAAATACATAAATGATATACTAAAAATGTTTTCAGACACATTATTTTTAAGAGATGGGGAGATGAACCGTGACAAAAAGAAAGACGTTAAAAACATTGGCATTAGCTCTTTCCATATCTTTATTAGCACCTTTTGCTAGTAAGGTCCATGCCACAGAAAAAGTTAATACGCCAGAAATTATTTCAAAAGCTGGAGTCGTTGTTGATTATGATACTGGAGAAGTAATTTACGACAAAAATGGTAATGAAAAAATGTATTTAGCTAGTACAACTAAGCTAATGACAGCATTACTTTTTGCAGAAAACGCAAAAAAAACAGACCAAATAGTATATACAGAAACAGCTTTAGCACAACCACCATATACTATGCAAAGTGAACAAATGCTTCCTTATGGTAAATCATTCAAGGTAGGAGATACCATTGATGCTGATACAGCTATGAAGGAACTTTTATTATTCTCTGGTAATGATGCTGCATATATGATTGCAGAGCATGTTGGTGGAACCTCAGAAAAATTCATTCAAATGATGAATGACAAAGCAAAAGAGCTTGGATTAATAAATACTCACTTTGAAAACCCTAATGGTTTACCAGATTCCGTAACAGGAAAAGATGTAAACTATTCTACAGCTTATGAATTATCTATTTTAACTAAGAAAGCTTATGAAAATGAATGGATAAGAGAAACTATGGCACTTTCAAATGCTACAGTTACCTTACCTGGAGATACTATAATACACTTAGAAAATAGAAATACTGAATTAGGCAAAAATGGGAATATAGGTGGTAAAACAGGGGTTACTAATGATGCCGGAACATGTTTTGCTGGTCTATATGAAAGAAATGGGCGTAAACTTATTGGTGTAGTATTAAAGTCTGATAGAAACGATAATGATGCTAGATTTAGAGACTTAAATTCTATGATGGACTATAGCTATCCTGCTGAAAAACAAGTTATTAAGAAAGCTGGAGATGAGGTTGGTTCTCTTGAACTTGAATACAAACTATTTGGATTTTTTGGACCAACAAAAACAATAACAGCTAATGTAACCTTAAGCGAAGACTTGAAATTATATAATAATTCGCTTAATGTAAACAACTTGAAAATAACACTAAATCCAGAAAGCAACAACGCTTGGAAACTTGCTTCTAAAAACGATATTCCTTTAAGCGCAACAGTTTTAGATTCAGCTTTAGAAGTAAAAGGAAGCAGTGACTTAACAGTATTTAAGCTTATAAAGGCTAATATGTTTGTATATATTGCTATTGTCCTTGCAATTGTTATAGTAGTAATCTTAGTAGTTCTTATAATTAAGATTATTAATAATAGAAAGAGATATAGTCGTTCAAGACGTAGAAGAAGATATTAAAAAGGAAGGGTTAACCCCTTCCTTATTTTTTTAACTTAAATACATTTACCTCATTTTCGAGATTCTTACCTAAATCTTTAAGCTTACTTGCATAAACAGTAAATTCTTCTGAAGATGCAGATACTTCTTCACAAGATGCAGATACTTCTTCTGTTCCTGCTGCTGTCTCCTCAGCTATTGCAGATAAATTCTGTACTTGATTTACTAAATCATCTTTCTTTTCTGCCATTTCATCTAAAGCATTTGATATGTTATAAACCTTACTTGTAAGCTCCTTAACAGAACTAATAATATTATTAAATATTTTTTCAGCATCTAAGATAACATTCTGTTGGCTTTCCACAGTTTCATTTGTATTTTTAACTGTATCTACTGCTACATTAACTTTTAATGATACTTCTTGAACCACTTCATTTATCTCTTTTGCTGATTTTGATGTTTCTTCTGCAAGCTTTCTTATCTCTTCAGCAACTACAGCAAAACCTTTTCCAGCCTCTCCAGCTCTCGCTGCTTCTATAGCTGCATTTAAAGCAAGAAGATTAGTTTGTTCAGTTATTTGGGATATTGCTTGATTCATCACCCCAATTTTACTTACACTTTCTGACACTAAAGAAATAACTTTATTAACTTCCATCGCACTTTCTTTAGTTTCTGTCGTCTTACTCATTACAACGTTTATAATATTTATTCCATCTTCTCCTAAAGCATTTGTTTCTATAGCTTTATTATTAATATCCTTAGCTTCTTTATCTATATTATTAATATCTTGAGAAACACCCTCTAAATTACAAGATACATTTGTCAAACTCTCTGCAGATTCCATTGTACCTTTTGATATTTCCTCTGCAGTATTAGCAACCTCCCCAATAGCTAAAGCAACATCATTACTCATTTCTGATATATTAATAGACGAATCAGATACATCAATAATTGAGGACTGTACCTTTCCAATTAAATCTGATATCTTATATTGCATAATATTAAAGCTATTTGCTAGTTCCTCAAGCTCATCTCCTGTTGATAAAGATATTTCTTCTGAAAAATCACCTTCAGAAGCTTTATTAACTCCATCTTTAATAATTTTTATAGATTTACCCATTCTTCTTGAATATATACTTCCTAATGTAGTTACTATAACCCAAACCACAATTATAGTAATAATAATTGTAGTAATAAACTTCTTTATATTTTCTGTTAAATCAGTACTTGGAACTTCAAGCATTACTTTCCATCCTGTAATATCTGAAGTTGTAAAGCCAAAATTATATATAGTTTCTGATCCAGCTGTTCCTTTAACTAATCCACTATCCTCATTCTTTATAGTTTCCCACACTTTACTTTCAGAAATATCACTATTTCCAATATACTCCTTATTAGGATGAGCAATTGTTATTCCATTAGCATCAATAATACTACATATCCCATTATTACCAAAAGTAATATTGCTCAAAGCATTTGAAATACTTTCAATATCAAAATCTACGCCCAGAACAGCTTGGACCTCTCCATTTATTATTAGAGCTTTAGATAAAGTAACCATATTCTTTCCAGTCATAATATCTTTATATACATTAGACACTCCTAACTGTCCATTTGCCTCTTTTGCTTTTATATACCACTCTCTTGTTGTAGAATCAAGATTCGAAGGTATTTCAACATGTGGATAAATTAATGTTGCTTTACTTTTAGTTTCATAAATAAATGCAGACTTAGCATCTTTATCCCCTTCTGCTAATAGTATAAGGTCTTTTTCCAACTCTTCTTTACTTGAATTTTTCTCTAATCTTTTTATAACAATATCCATTATATTTTGAATTCCGTCAAACTTTTCATTAACCAATTGTTCTACAGCCATATCAATACTTTTAGCACTCTTCTTAAATTCATTATCACTTGAATTTTTGAATAATATTATTGATGATATACCTAATGTTACTATTGGTATTGAGGTACATATAATTAATAATTTAATTATCTGACCTCTAAAACTCTTTAAATTTGTTTTTAATTTTTTATCTTTAAAAATCATAGAAAAACCTCCCTCTGTATATTTTTCGACATTTTTTTCAAATTCTATATAGAGAACTAATTTATTTACAAAAAATTCATATTTATATGGTAAAATTTATATTATTAATTCGTCTTAAGGTGGTGTTCTACAATGATTTATTCATATTTGATAAAAATCACAGGAATAGTTCAAGGAGTAGGCTTTAGACCATATATATATAATATTGCAAAAAAATTTAGTTTAAATGGATGGGTTTTAAACGATAGTAATGGTGTGGAAATACATATTGAAGGTCATAAAGAAAGTACCTCATCTTTCATAAATCAAATAAAAACCTCCCCTCCAGAATTATCTAGAATTGAATCCATTTCTATTAAAGATGATAAAAACTATAACTTAACCTCATTTGAAATTAAAGAAAGTCTAAAAGCTTGTGAAAATCAAATTTTTATATCACCTGATATATGCACCTGTGAAAATTGTACAGCTGATATTTTAGATCCAAATAATAAGAGATATTTTTATCCATTTACTAACTGCACTAATTGTGGTCCTAGGTTTTCAATCATAAAAAGAGTTCCTTATGATAGAAAAGTAACCACCATGTCTAATTTCACTCAATGTAAAGATTGTTTTAAAGAGTATACAACTATGAGTAACAGACGGTTTCATGCACAGCCTAATTGTTGTCCAAGCTGTGGCCCTAAAATCTTTATAACTGATAATTCAGGAAAAGATATTACTCAAGAAATAATATGGGAAGAAAAAATCAATTCATGGAGATACAACAAAAAACTCATAAATTTCTTTGCTAAAAAAATAAATGAAGGCTCTATCTTTGCAATAAAAAGTTTATCAGGATTCCATCTTTGTTGTACTCCCTATTCTGAAAGCACAGTAATGACCCTTAGAAAAAGAAAAGTAAGAAAATCAAAGCCCTTTGCACTTATGATTAGAGATATCCAAACAATTGAAAAGTTTTGTTATGTAAATGAATCAGAAAAGCAACTTTTATTAAGTAAAGAACGTCCCATTGTTCTTTTAAATAAAAAACAGAATAACTCCTTACCAAATATAGTTGCTCCAAATAATAATTATTTAGGAGTCATGCTACCATCTACTCCTCTTCAAATTTTAATATTTCAGACCACTGATATAGACTCTCTTATTATGACGTCAGGAAATCTATCTGGACTTCCTTTAGAATTTGAAAACAAAAAAGCTATAGATAACCTTGGACAATTTTGCGACTTTTTCCTAATGAATAATAGAGATATATTTTTACCCTTAGATGACTCCATAATAAAATGTACCACTTATGAAAATATGATTATTAGAAGAGGTCGTGGATATGCACCTCTCCCTCTTCTTTATAAAGATTCAAAAGAAATTCTTGCTGTAGGTGGTGACATGAAAAACACCTTTGCTATTTCTAAGGGAAATTATATATACCAAGGACCTCATAATGGAGAACTAATTAACTATGAATCTCTAGAAAGATTTAAAAGCAATATAGAACACTATAAAAAATTATTTGAAATAAATCCAAAATTAATTGTTCATGATTTGCATACTGATTATGAAAGTAGTAAATATGCAAGTTCTTTAAATATACCTACTTTAGGAGTGCAACATCATCATGCTCATATAGTAAGCTGCATGGTAGACAACAAATATAGCAAAAAAGTAATTGGTGTGGCTTTTGACGGAACAGGATATGGGGATGATAACTCTATTTGGGGAAGCGAATTTTTCATTTGTAATTTAAAAGAATATAAAAGAGTTGGACATTTAGACTATGTTAGATTCTTAGGCGGAGATTCAAGTCTTAGAGATTGCTATAAAATTGCCCTATCATATCTGTACAACATAGATTTAAATAGGACTAAGGGGATTTTAGATACTAATTATAAAAAAACTTATGATATTATATATAAATTACTTTCTGACCCTAAAAAATCTTATCCCTCTTCTAGTATGGGAAGATTATTTGATGGAGTTTCATCACTTCTTAACCTTTGTCACAATTCATCTTTTGAAGGAGAAGCTGCAATAATGCTAGAGTCAATTTTAGAAACAGAAGCCTTAGATATTGGATATGATTTTAATATTAAAGATGATAATGGAGTATATATTATCTCTCCACTCCAAATTATAAACTCTATCCTTATAGATATAGAAAATAAAATTCCTATTGAAAAAATATCCTTAAGATTTCATTCAACCATAGTAAACTATATTGTAAAGATGTGTGAATTCCTCAGGTTAGATTTTAATATTAATGTAGTTGCTCTAAGTGGTGGGGTATTTCAAAATAACTTTATACTTAATAATACCTATTATGAACTTAAGAAGAAAAATTTTAAAGTTCTTACCCATAAAGACATTCCTACAAATGATGGTGGAATATCAATAGGACAACTTGTAATAGCTAAAAATAATTTTTAATGCTATAATTTACGGGATAACAAAAGAGTATTAATACAGAGGAGTTTTTATATGAGCAAAATGGATTTCAAAGGAAGTGTAGTTTTAAATCCAGTTCCAGTGGTTTTAATCACTTCTAAAAATAAAGAAGGAAAAGAAAATGTATTTACAGTAGCTTGGGCTGGTACAGTATGTACTAAACCACCAATGCTTTCTATATCTGTAAGACCTCATAGATTATCCTATGAATATATAAAAGAGTCTATGGAATTTGTGGTTAATATGCCCCACTCAAATATGACTAAAGCTGTAGATTATTGTGGTGTTAAAAGTGGTAGAACAAATGATAAAATTAAAGAAATGGGCTTTACAATGAAGGAATGTAGGCAAATTAACGCCTCATATATAGATGAATGTCCCGTTGCAATAGAATGTAAGGTTAAACAAACTATTCCCTTAGGGACTCACGATTTAATTATTGCAGATGTTTTATGTTCACATATTGACGAAAGCTTAATGGATGAAAAAGGGAAAATTCATTTTGAAGAAGCAAACTTAATTAATTATTGTCATGGAGAATACTATCCAATGACAAAAAAGAGCTTAGGTAGCTTTGGTTATTCCGTTAGAAAGAAAAAAAAGAAGAAATAATCATATTGAAACTCAAGGTTAAAACTTTGAGTTTCTACTATTATGGAGGTTACAATGAACTGGATTAAAGAAATTGAAAACTATGTTCCCTTTAACGCACAAGAAGAGTCAGATAAAAAAATAATTTTAGATGCAATAAGAAATCATAGTAATATTTTAACTAGAGACAATGAAATAATGCATATAACAAGTTCTGGCTATATTTTAAACAAAACTAGAGATAAAGTTCTTATGATTTATCATAGAATCTATAATTCTTGGTCTTGGACTGGCGGACATGCTGATGGTGATGATAACTTACTACATATTGCTATAAAAGAGGCAAAAGAAGAAACAGGAATTCAAAACCTAAACCTAATTATTCCAAACATCTTTTCTCTTGATATTCTTACTGTAGAAGGCCATTATAAAAAAGGAAAATTCGTTTCGCCTCACCTTCATCTTTCAGTAGCTTACCTATTTGAGGGAGATGAAAACACTAAGCTTATTCTAAATGAAGAAGAAACTAAGGGTGTTAAATGGATACCTATTTCAGAAATTCATAATGCTTGTACTGAAGATAAAATGATAAAACTCTATGATAAATTTCATCAAAAACTCAATGATTTAATAAAAAGTAACCTCTAGCAACTTTATTGCCAGAGGTTATTCCTACTTTTAATCTATTCACTATCTATCCATTCTTTCCATATTTCAGGTTTATAACCAACTGTGGCTTTTTTCCCATTTCTAACTACAGGTGTAACAATAAGGCTTCCATCCTTTAATAATATTTCTTCTTTAACTTCTGCACTTCTTATATTACCTAAGTTTGATTTTGAATAATTTTTAGCTTTTGTATTAATTAATTCATTAATACCTACAGCTGATTTTACAGAAGAAAGCTCACCTTTACTCATACCTTTTTCTTTCATATCTATTAATTGATACTTTATTCTTCTTTCTTTAAAGAATCTTTCCGCCTTCTTAGTATCAAAACACTTCTTAGCTCCAAATATTTGTACGTTCATATACCCTCCTATACAAGTTCCAAAATATCAGTAGGTTTTTTAACCATATATGTTGGCTTTACATCTAATAAATCTTTAATATCTAAAGCAGTATACTCAACTCCACAAGTAAAACATCCTGCATTTTTACCACATAACAAATCATAACTACTATCCCCAACCATAATTGCTTCTTTAGGCTCTACCCCCAATATTTCACAAGCTTTCATAGCTGGTTCTCCTTCTGGCTTATGCTTTGTAGTAGACTCTGGTGATATTATAACATCCATATATTCAAGTATGCCACCAAGCATCATTCCTCTTTCAGCTACTGCCTTTCTTTTAGAAGTCACTATTCCTAACTTAATTCCTTTACTATTAAGAGTTTGAAGTAGTTCCATAACCCCTTCAAATGGTGCGCACATTTCATCATGATGATCTGCATTATAGGATCTATATTCATTAATCATTCTTTCTAATTCTTCTCTATTGTTTGCATACTTTTCTAAAGATCTCTCTAAAGGCTTTCCATATAATCTAGTTATTTCAGTCTTAGGCAATTCTATATCTAATACCTCTTTAAACATATGGAAAAATGACTTATAAATTAATTCATTAGTATCTAATAGTGTTCCATCTAAATCAAATAATATTGCTTTAATCATTACTCTTCCTCTAACTTTCTGCTACATTTTATTTCTCTTTTATAGATTATAATATTTTTTTATCTTTAATTCAATTGACACAACTTATTCATAAATTAAAAGGAGGAGATTACTAAAAATCTCCTCCTAAAACTCTTCTATTACTTCTATACCAGCTTGTAACATATCCATAAAAGAATATTTGTTCATTTCCTCTGCACTATGACCAGGTGCATCAAAAGTATCTACACAATTTTTAATTACTATAACATCCATATCTAAATTTTCTTTATTAAAGTATGTTTTTAATGTTAAAGTAAATTGTTTTACACAAATATCAGTTACACATCCAGTAACATACCACTTCTTAACGCCTTTATTAATTAAGTCATTTACTTCTATTTGTGTCTCTTCTTCCAAAAATGCATTTGTAGAATTTTTCTTTATAACCTTCATATCTTCTTCATATGCCTTAATTTCATCTACCAATTCACACTCTGCTGTACCTTCTACACAATGAGGTGGAAAACTCTTAAATTCAGCTGCATCCTTTTTGTGACTATCTGTAAATGCCACAATTCTATCCCCATTATCTTTAAATTCTTCTATCACCTTTACTATATTAGGTATTATTTTCTCTACTCGTTCACTTGATAATGCCCCTTCTCTTGCAAAACCATTGTTCATATCAACTATAAATAAGACTGAATCCATAAACACTCCTCCTTTATAACGAAATAAAATTTATTACTTCTTTATTATCAATTATTGATCCTTTATTATATTCAACTTGGAACTTATATTTTCCTTCTTCAATTATATCCTTTTCTCTATACTCATAATATTTTGACACCATATTCAAACATACTTCATACACAAAAATATATAAAATATAATAATCTAATTTACAATTAAGTATTTCAATATTCTTTAAGCCTAGCTTATCCATTCCTACAGTATAGATATCCTGTTTAAAGTTTCCATTCATTCGCATTCTTATGTCCACCCATAATTCAATAGGAAGACTTTCTTCATCTAAACTTACAATTTTATTTTCAAATTCCTCCGGGGACCTTATTGTTTGTATATTATACCAATATACTCCTAATACATTAGTAGAATTTATTATAGCTACTATTACCTTGCTTAGTAAGATACAATTCCTAACTTGTTCATCTAACCTTCCATTAATAGATATAACTAAATGTGCAGTATGCTTACTCATCTTACTTCTTGCTTGTTTAAAGTACCATGCCCTTTCACAAGATTGATTAATCTCATCCCAATCAATTGGATGTGGCATTAACGTTATTATTACCTGTTTATCTTCTATATCTATAGTTCCTATATCCTCTTTCCACTTATTAATAAATATTCTTATGTTAAATTTATCATCTAAATAATCTTTAAAGTTACTTTTGTTAGGAAGTTCTCTATTTTCTAAAGCAACAAATGCAACAGTAGTTATATTTTTATTTTCTTGTTTAATAGTATTACTTTTTTTTCTCTTAAATAAGTTCTTAAACCACATATCCATCACCCTCTATTAATATTATTTTACTAACTTATGTAATATTACTTCTTCTATTTATATTGACAAATATAATTCAAGTAATATAATTGACATTGTTTTGTAATATTTATGTAATATTTTATATACAAGGGGAGGGGATTATTATTAAAACCAGGGATTATTATTTTGACAATCTTAAAGCCTTTTTAATTATTTCTGTAATTATAGGGAACTCTTTAGAACATGCACAACCGTCTTGTTTAAACACACATTACTTCTTACTGGTACTATACATGTTCCATATGCCCCTATTTACATTTGTTTCAGGATATTTTTGCACAAAAAGCAAAAGAACAACTCAAGAAAAAGTAATAAAAATATTCAAGATATATTTATGTGTACAAATTTTCTACTATCTTTTAAATAGATTTGTATTTAGCAGTTCATTAACTCTAGAATTTTTCACACCACAATGGACTATGTGGTATTTATTATCTTTAATATTCTGGTACATTTTATCAGATTATATAAAGGATAAGAAAAAGTGGCTTATACTATCATTAATTGTTTCTTTAGCTATAGGTTTTGATGATAGTGTTGGTAGCTATGCTAGTGTCTCAAGAACTTTTTTCTTTTTACCTTATTTTGTAGTTGGAATGATGTTCAAAAAAGAATACTTAGAAAAGTTAAAAAAATATAGAATTCACTTATTACTGTCTTCTATAGTAGTTTTATTTGTCCTTTACTTATTAAAGGATCAAACTATGCTAGAACTTCTATTTGAATATACTAAATATGAATTCTACTATGATAACCGTCTTTTCCCATTCTTTATTAGAATATTTCATTACGTCGGCTCATTTGTATTAGGCGGATTAATACTAAGTTATACTCCATCAAAAGTAACTAAGCTTCATACTATAGGACAAAATTCATTAATTATGTATATATTCCACGGAGCAGTTATAAAACTTATATATATAACACCACTTGTAAATTATTCAACACCTTTTAGGGTTGTATTATCTGAGATAACAATATTATTAGTTCTATTTATTATTACATTAGGTTCTGTAAAAGCTAAATATCTATATAAATCTAGAAAAATCATAGATAATAGTACATTTACTCAATCTTCTTAGATAAATTAAATAAATAGTAAAAAATCAAAATCTGACTTCTATATTGAATAGCAGTCAGATTTTGATTAAAACAATATACTTATACTATATTAATTTGTAAACTTAAAAATAGTTTTTGCTTTATATTCTTCTCCCTTTCTAAGTATTGATCCATCTAAAAAAGTTTCATTTTTTCCTATAGGCATACCTTGCGTTTCAAAACATATTGCATAATTTTTCTTTAGAAAACCACCACTATATAACTCCTTATTATCTTCTGGATAATTTGTAGTATATACAACTACAGCTTCTCTATCAGTATATACTTCCATAGATCTACCAGATCCCTTATCTTCTAATCTCACCTTAACATTATTATTTTTTTCTAAACTCCAAGGATGATCATATCCATTTCCTAATTTCAATTGATTATGTTCTCCATTTATATCTTTTCCTATTTCTTTAGGATAATTAAAGTCAAATTCAGTTCCATTAACATCTATCAATTTTCCTGATAAAGCTCCATCTTCTGTTATAGCAGCAAACTTATTAGATTTTATGGTTAGAAACTCATCTAAAACACTTCTCTTTAAGTTTCCAGATAAATTAAAATACGAATGGTTGGTCATATTAAGCAGAGTATCTTTATCGCTTGTCCCATAATACTCTATTGATAATTCATTATTATTATTTAAAGAATACTTTACCTTTAGAATAACATTTCCTGGATACCCTTCTTCTCCATCTTTACTTACACTTTCTAATATTAATCCAACTTCATCCTGGTCATTATATTTAGTAACATTCCATAGCTTTTTATTAAATCCTATATTACCTCCATGTAATGTGTTATTTCCTGAATTCTTTGATAACTGAAAGTTTTCTTTATTTATAGTAATCTTACCATCTGCAATTCTTCCTGCTGTTCTCCCTACCAAAGCTCCAGTATAACCACTATCCCATGTATAATCTTTATAATTTTTCCATCCTACAACTATATTTTCTAAAATTCCATTTCTATCGGGAACATATATCCCTGTAATAATACCTCCTAAATTCAATATTTTAACTTCAATATTTTTATCATTTCTTAATGTATACTCATATACTTTCCCATTCTTATCTTCAAATACAAACTCTTCATTAATTCTCATAAATACCTCCTAAGAAACCGCTTTCTATTTTTTTCTCTAAATAATATATATTAATCTTCTTGTTTATATAATACTCTTCCAAAACTATTGTTGTAAATATAATTATGTAAACAATTAATTAAATTCTTTTATTTAACAAAAAAGTATTTACTTTTTCATAGTAATCGCTTACTATAAAAGTAAATAAAGGAGGGTATTAATATGGAACTTATTGAAAACTTAAAAAATGACTTTACTGAAATCTTTAATGAAAATCCAACTAACATTTATTTTTCACCTGGAAGAGTAAATTTGATTGGAGAGCATACAGATTACAACGGAGGAAATGTATTTCCATGTGCACTTTCTATAGGAACTTATGGACTAACTACTAAAAGAGATGATAAAAAGGTTAGATTATATTCAAATAACTTTAAAGATATTGGAGTTATAGAATTTGATTTAGATCAACTTAAATTTGAAAAAGAACATGATTGGGCTAATTATCCTAAGGGAGTTATTAAAACCTTTAAAGACCATGGTTTTGATATTTCTAATGGATTTAACGTATTAATATATGGAAATATCCCTAACGGTTCAGGGCTTTCATCATCAGCTTCTCTTGAATTATTAACTTCAATAATTCTTAAAGATACTTTCAATTTAGAAGTTGATATGATTTCTATGGTTAAAATGAGTCAGGAAGCTGAAAATAAATTTATCGGAGTAAACTGTGGCATAATGGATCAGTTTGCTATTGGTATGGGAACTAAGGACTGTGCAATCTTACTTGACTGTAACACTTTAGAATATAGATACAGCAAAATCAATATGGATGGGTACAAGCTAGTAATAGGAAATACTAATAAAAAGCGTGGACTTGTTGACTCAAAATATAATGAAAGAAGAGCTGAATGTGAAGAAGCATTAAGAATATTAAAGGAATATAAAACCATATCTTCTCTTGGTGAACTTACAGAGGAAGATTTTGAATCTTTAAAGGATAAAATAGGAAACCCTATCATTAGAAAAAGAGCTAAACATGCTATATTAGAAAACATAAGAACTCTAAAAGCTGTAAAAACTTTAGAAAATAATGATATAAAAACTTTTGGTGAACTTATGAACCAATCTCATATTTCTTTAAGAGATGACTATGAAGTTACAGGAATTGAACTTGATACTTTAGTTGAGGCTGCTTGGGATCAAAAGGATAAAGTCATAGGTTCACGTATGACAGGAGCTGGTTTTGGTGGATGCACAATAAGCATAGTAAAAGAAGATGCTATTGATGAATTCATAAACTACTCTACTGAAAAATATGAAAAAATTATTGGATATAAACCTAGTTTCTACGTAGTAGATATTTCTGATGGAACTAGAAAACTATTTTAGGGGGTTTTAGTATGTCAATATTAGTATGTGGTGGTGCTGGTTACATTGGTTCTCACACAGTTCATCAACTTATAAAAAGTAATGAAGATGTTGTAATTGTGGACAATCTTCAAACAGGACACTTAAAAGCCATTAATTCAAAAGCTAAATTTTACAAAGGTGATATAAGAGATCATGCTTTCTTAGATAAAGTATTCTCAGAAAATAATATTGAAGCTGTAATACATTTCGCCGCAAACTCATTAGTTGGTGAGAGCATGACTAACCCTTTACTTTACTTTAATAACAATGTATATGGAATGCAAGTATTACTTGAAAGTATGGTTAAACACAACATTGATAAAATTGTATTTTCATCCACAGCTGCTGTATATGGAGAACCAAAAAAAGTTCCTATATTAGAAGATGATGAAACAAACCCAACCAATACCTATGGAGAAACAAAGCTTACAATGGAAAAAATGATGAAATGGGTAAACAAAGCTAATGGAATTAAATTTGTTTCTCTAAGATATTTCAATGTTGCAGGTGCTTTAGAAGATGGTAGTATTGGAGAAGATCACTCACCAGAAACTCATCTTATACCATTAATACTTCAAGTACCTTTAAAGAAACGTGAGCATATAACAGTATTTGGTGATGATTATCCAACGGAAGATGGTACATGTATCCGTGACTATATCCATGTTTTAGATCTTGCAGATGCACACATAAAAGCTCTTAACTATTTAAGAGCCGGAAATGAAAGCAATATCTTTAACCTTGGAAACGGTAAAGGCTTCTCTGTAAAAGAAATGATAGATGCAACAAAGGAAGCTACCGGTGAAGAAATAAAGGTTGTCTTAGGAGAAAGAAGAGCTGGTGACCCTGCTATACTTATAGCTTCAAGCGAAAAAGCTCATAATCTTCTTAAATGGGAGCCTAAATATACTAACGTTAAAGATATTATAAAAACAGCATGGACATGGCATTCTAAAAATCCAGACGGATTTAATGATTAAGGAGGTTTTATTATGATAAACCATGAGATAAATCGACTTATAAATTTTGCTCTTCAAAAAGATTTAATCTCAGAAGAAGATAGAATATATTCAATTAACATGCTACTTGGAACTTTAAATCTAAATGAATTTGAAGAAGAAATCGTTAATGAAACTTTAGATAACCCTACAGAAATTTTAGAAAATATTTTAGACTACGCAGTTTCAAAAGCTATGATTGAAAACTTAACTACAGAAAGAGACTTATTTGATACAAAAATAATGAACTGTGTTATGCCTAGACCTTCTGAAGTAATTAATACTTTTTCAAGACTCTATAAAAAAGATCCAAAGCATGCAACTGATTACTATTTTGGTTTAAGTATAGCTTCTAATTATATTAGAAAAGAAAGAACTAATAAAAATATTGTATGGAAAACCTCTACCCCTTATGGTGATTTAGATATAACAATTAATCTTTCAAAGCCAGAAAAAGATCCAAAGGAAATAGCTAAGGCTAAGCTTCAAAAAGCTTCATCTTATCCTAAATGTTTATTATGCAAAGAAAATGAAGGTTTCTACGGAACCTTAAATCATCCTGCACGAGAAACACATAGAATAATTCCATTGAAGCTAAACGAAACAAAATGGTTCTTACAATACTCTCCTTATACCTACTATAACGAACATTGTATTGTTTTAAACAGTGAGCATGTTCCTATGAAAATCAATAGAACTACTTTTGAAAATCTTTTAGGATTTGTAGAGCAGTTTCCACATTATTTTATAGGGTCAAATGCAGACTTACCAATAGTTGGAGGATCAATTTTGTCACATGACCACTACCAAGGTGGAAGATATACTTTTGCAATGGAAAATGCATTATTAGAAAAATCTTATGTCATTCCTGGTTATGAAAAAGTAACTGTTGGACGTTTAAAATGGCCAATGTCTGTAGTTAGATTAGTAAGTGACAATAAGGATGATTTATTAAACTTAGCTGCCCATATTTTATCTACTTGGAGAAAATACTCAGATACTACTGTAGATATTCTAAGTCACACTAATAACGAACCACATAATACTATAACGCCAATAGCTAGATACAAAAATAATAAGTATGAGCTAGACTTAGTTTTAAGAAATAATAGAACTAGTGAAAAATATCCACTTGGTCTTTTCCATCCTCATGAAGAAGTTCATCATATTAAGAAAGAAAACATTGGTTTAATTGAAGTTATGGGACTTGCCGTTTTACCTGCTAGATTAAAAAATGAACTTAATATAATTAAGAACGCTCTTTTAGATGGTGAAAAAGATATATCAACTAATGAAATTGTTTCTAAACACGCTAAGTGGTATAATTACATCATTAACAAATACCCATCATTTACAGAGAATACTGTAATGGAAATTTTAAAAGAAGAAGTTGGACTAAAATTCCAAGAAGTATTATCTCATGCAGGTGTATTTAAAAGGGATGAAAAAGGATTAGAAGCCTTTGATAAATTTATAAAAACATTGTAAGGTGGAATAACTCTATGAACATAACTATCACTGAAGTAGCAAAAAAGGCAAATACCTCTGTGGCTACTGTATCAAGGGTAATGAATGGAAATTATCCTGTTAAAGAAGAAACTAAGAAAAGAGTTCTTAAGGCAATTGAAGAACTAAACTATATACCCAACATGCAAGCAAGGGAACTTACTCAAAGAAAGTCAACTACAATAGGTGTAATAGTTCCTAGTTTAACTAACTTATTCTTCCCAAGCGTTGTATATGGGATAGAATCAGAATTGAAGAAACATTCTTTATCCATTATATTAATGACCACATCTAATGATAAAGATGAAGAAAAAAAATGTGTTAATAATCTGCTTGCTCGAAACGTTGCAGGTATTATAGTAATTGACCCTACTACATCAAATATTAAAAATAAGTTTTATAACGAATTATCAAAAAAAATACCATTTGTATTTATAAATGGCTATACAACTGTTCCTAATATATCATCAGTTTCAAATGATGAATCTACAGGGTGCAAATTAGCCTTAAGATATCTACTTGATAAGAACCACAGAAACATTTTATTTATTCGTGGCAAAGATAGTTATTCTTATGATGTTAAGGAAGAGGTTTATAAAAAACTCATGATGGATATCGGTAACTTTCATCATGAAAACATTATAAATATAGGTGAGGGTAACAGCTTAAAAACTGTAGATAATACAACCTCTATGCTGATAGAACTTTTACCTAAACTAAATGTAACATCTATATTTGCTTGTAACGACCTTATGGGAGTTGGAGCAATAAATGCTTGTAAAAAGCTAAATATAGAAATACCTAAGGCTTTATCTATTATTGGATATGATAATATTCAATTAAGTAGCCTTATAGAACCAAAACTTACTACTATGGATCAAAATATGCACCTACTTGGAACTAATGCTGCTAGCTTAATTAAAGATAAAATTGATTGCAACAATGAATATAGCAAAAGAATTATTTTGAACAATACCTTAGTAGAAAGAGATACAGTAAAAAAATATAACTTTAAGGTATATACTTAACTATTATTCATGTATATACCTTAACTTTACTCACAATATTATTTATTTGTAACATAATTATTTTCTTCTAAAGGAATACTAACTAAGACACCATATAATAAGGAGAGATAATTAAAAATGGCAAGTATAACAGGAACAGTAAAATGGTACAATCAAGAAAAAGGATATGGATTTATTTCTTGTAATGATGGAAAAGATGTTTTCGTTCATCATTCTCAAATAAAAGAAAAAGGTCCTGAAAAAGATTTGCACGAGGGTGAAGATGTAACCTTTGATATACAAGAAGGCGAAAAGGGGCCTATGGCAGTAAATGTTCAAAAATTATAGTAAAAAGGAGCTATTATAACAGCTCCTTTTTTACTTCTTATATTTATATCGCCTATTTAGCTAATCATTTCTTAAATTTTATTTTTACTTTAAATAAATCCCCATCAACTTCAACCACAAAACATCCACCTTGAAGCTCTACAAAACTCTTGGCTATTGCAAGTCCAAGTCCTGATCCTTCTGTATTTCTAGACTTATCTCCTCTTGTAAATCTCTCAACAATCTCTTCACCTGTAAAATCTATTTCTGTAGCAGACATATTCTTCAACTCTATATCTACACCATCTTCTTTATTTATAATATCAATAAATACTCTTGAATTTGGCATAGCATACTTAACTATATTTACTAGTAAGTTTTCAAAAACTCTAAATGTCTTCTGACTATCTAGCTTAACAATTACTTTTTCACTAGGTAGGTTCCATTTAAACTTCAATGAAGATTCTTCAATTTTATCACTTAATTCAAATTGTGTTTGCTTCATCAACTCTACTATATCCACGTCTACTATATTAAGCTGAACATTTTTACTAGTAGCTTTGCTCATCTCAAATAGGTCTTCGATCAAGTTCTTAAGCCTTTGAGATTTTCTTTCTATTGTTTCTATATATAATTTTCTCTCTTCTTCTGTAATATTTTCATTCTTTAATAAATCGACATAAGTTATTATTGAAGTCAATGGTGTTTTCAAATCATGGGAAACATTTGATATAAGTTCAGTTTTTAATCTTTGACTTTTCACTTCTTGTTCTACAGCCTTTTTAAATCCCGATTGAATCTTTTCTAGTTCTCCTTTTAGTGGATTAAATAAACCTAAGTCTTCCTTTATTTCTACATCTAAATTTCCTTCTGCAATCTTATTAGTTGCTTCAAGTAAAATATTATACTTTTGTTTTACGTCATCAAAATATTTCTTTAGCACAAAGAATAACACTATTGTATAAGCTATTGATATTCCTATACCAAAAAACCAAATACTGCACATTATACTTAATATAATAAAATTTACACCTAATATTTTTATAAGAGTCTTATTTGATTTATCATTTAAATCTATTTCTACAAGTCTATTATAACCTTCTTTAATCCAACCTTTAGATTTTAATAAGAGCATTCCTATTAATGATTTAGTTTTAAAATACTCTTTAGCTCCAATATAAAATATATTTTTCACTGCTATTATAACTAAATAAATTCCATATATAATAATTGATAAACCTAGTATATTACCAAACATAAATACTATTTCTGACGTTCTTTGGGATACACCTATACTTTTCATTATCTCTATAAAATTACTAATATTATTACCATATTCATATACTAACATTGGCAATAAAGCTATTAGTGAAATCATACAAGTTAATAAAACAACTAAAATTTCAAAGGGTATTCTTAATATATTTTTAATACCAATACATCTACTCCATATTCTTGAAGGAGTAAATAATGCTAAAATAATAATTATTACAGCTAATGCTCCTACATATAATAAAGAAATATCACCATATGCATTTTTGCTACTATTTTCTATACAATAGCTAATAGGATCATTATATTCTAAGAGCTTAGGTATTCCATAAGCAATAGTAACATCTTTAGGGCCACTTACGGTTATACTTTCACCATAACCATACTGTTTCCATTCTAGACCATAAAATAAATTTGTAATAACATCCTTCTCTGCACCTTTAATATCTACTATGGTATAATTACCAACCTCATCATATTTAATAACTATATAATATCCATAATGCTCATCTTCACTTGTCAATTCACCTTTTACTATCTTTTTAATGTTATCTTCACCTTTAGAAATTTCAAAACCACTTTTATTATTTATAATTATATAATCAAGATTTTTGATTCCTTTTTTAAGTAAATCTTCTGCATTATACACTTTTTGATCTATATTTTCTTTATAATCATTTCTATCATAGTTTTCATTTTCTCTATCTTTAATGAAAATATCAGAAGGTACTATATTTTTATCATATTCTTTTTCAAGTAAGTTTTTATATAGAACCATACTACTATCGTACATATATTTTTGAAGAGAATAATCTATATATGGATTTACAGATAAAGATTTCTCCTTAGCCACCCTAACCATTTTAGGATAAAAACTTACCATACCTATTGATACTGCTAAAATAATAATTCCTACTATTACACTTAATAATAAACTTTTCTTATTGTTTTTCAATTTTGTATCCAACTCCCCACACCACCTTTAAATACTTTGGATTCTTAGGATTAATTTCTATCTTCTCTCGTATATTTCTTATATGAACCATTATGGTATCAGTATTTATTGCTTGTTCATTCCACACCCTTTCATATATCTCTTCTGATGAAAATACTCTTCCTGCATTTTTCATAAGTAGATGTAATATCTTAAATTCTATAGGAGTCATTTTCACTTGTTTTCCATCTACAGTAACTTCAACTCTATCAACACTAAGTTCAAGACCTCCTATTGAAAACACATTTTCCTCAATTTCTTTATTGCCAACCAACTTCAAATATTTAGAATATCTTCTAAGCTGAGAATTAACCCTTGCAAGTAATTCTAATGGCGTAAATGGCTTTGTTACGTAATCATCTGCACCAATATTAAGGCCTGTTATTTTATCAAAATCCTCAGATTTAGCTGATAACATAATTACAGGAAAATCATGATTTTCTCTAAGCTTCATTGTCATTTGGATACCATCCATCTTAGGCATCATTATATCCACGATAGCTAAATGTATCTCTTCTCTATCTATTATTTCTAACCCCTCTATTCCATTTGATCCTTTAAATACCCTATATCCTTGATTCTTCAAATATATTTCTATTGCATCTGCAATTTCCTTTTCATCCTCTACAACTAAAACATTATATGTATTCATCGCAATACCTCTTTTCTTATTAAATACATAGATAAAGATATCATTTATCGCCTATTAATTAAAGTATAAGTAACATTACTAAAGATAATATCTAGATAAATCTAAAGAATTTCTAAAGAAACTTCTTTAACTCTTTAGAATATTCTCTATAACCTCTTAAATCATCCTTTGTTACCACTCCAAAATTTACAGTATTTATTTTTATACTTGTAAATGGTAATGGTATTGAATATTTATCCCATCTTTTATTTAAGTATATCTTATTAGAATAATCTATTTTAAATCCTATTAATTCTTTACCAGATTCATTTGATAACAGAGGTGCTATTTTCTTTGGTTCACGGAAGGGTCCTAATGGTCCATCAAGAGCAATGGCTAGAGTTCCATTTTCCTTCTTACTTTCTGTTTTAAGTTCTTTTAAAAACCCCTTCATCTTTATACCATCTGGCATCCTCAGTGCTTTCCCTCCATAGTAATTTAGGATATTCTCAATATAATCTCCTCTTTTGTCAGCAGTAACCACAACCTGTAAATCTATATCCTTCGATATTAATTTATTAATTGCTAAATTCATAACATAGCTGTCACCATGCCAAAATCCAATTATACTGTTGGAAAAATCATTTATCTCTCCTTCATATTCAATAGAACTTGTTTTCCATATTAATCTTAAATAGCTTATATAAACTTTACTAAGTAATCTATTCCTATCCAATTTTAAATGCATACTCTTGTCCCCTTCTATAACATTCTAATATTACCTCTTCGTAATAATGTAGGGCCAATTTAGCAATTTTAGAGTTAGAGTATTCTTTTGATGTTCTAAAAGCTCCATCTTTAAGTTTTAACCTTAGATTATTGTTCATTATAATATCCAATATCCTCTTAGCCCAGTCTTCTTTGTTCTCAGTTGTCATATATCCATTAACATCATTCTTTACTACATCCATTACACCTGAAGCTTTAACTGCTACTACAGGGAGCTTTGATGCCATAGCTTCAAGAAGAACTATCCCCTGAGTTTCTGACTTTGAAGAAAAAAGAAATAAATCACATGCACCGTAATAGTCTTTTATCTTTTTATTATCAACTTTCCCTATAAAAGTAACATTATTATGAAGACCTAATCTCTGAACTCTTTCTTCTAGCTCTTTCTTTAATGGACCATCACCAATAACCATAGTATTAAAACAATCACCTATTTTATTTTTTAGTTCTAGTAATCCATCTATAAAAAAGTGTAAGTTCTTCTCTTTACTAAGTCTTGAAACAGTACAAAATAAATATTTATTATCTCCAATATAGGTATTTCTTATTTCTTTACTTTCATTTCCATTTAAATCGAAGTATTCATCTTCTAGTCCAGTAGGTAGTATTTCTATTTTACTTTCCGCACCACTCTGTAATAAATATCCCTTCATCGTTTCTGTGGGTGTAAAAACCAAATCGCACCTATTAACAAAGTGCTTTACTCTATTAGGTATAAACTTTTCTTTACTATAACTTAAAATTTTATCTCCTATCTTGTCTCCTCTACTTTCTAATAACTCAAAAGGTTTTAGGAAATGTAGATATTCTTCATATCTTGTATGATAAGTATATATAACTGGAATATTATATTTTCTTCCTAGATACTGAGCTATGTTCCCTAACAACATTGGATGATGTACGTGAATAACATCAAACTTTAAAGCTTTGAACTTTTTCTCTATTTCTATATCAAATATATTAGGAAGCACAACTCCTCCTGATATTTTTCCTTTTAGGGATTTATATCTTATTACAAATTCCTCATCACACTGATTGTCATAAGTTGGAGCAAAGATATAAACTTCATGTCCAAGACTTCTTAAAGACTTAGATAATCTTTCTATTGATATTGGAACCCCTCCAACAAAAGGCTTATAATTATTGGTTAACATTGCAATTCTCATTTTATATCCTCCTTATAAAAATGTTAGCTTTTGAAATACAGCTTCACCAAATATATATCCTGACCCTACAAATATTAAATTCCACACGAATATTCCTAACCCAGCACTACAAAAATATTTCATAAAATCAATCTTTAATACTCCAGCTGGAATTTCTATTAATGTTCTTGCCATAGGTATTAATTTACTAACAAAAACTCCTACACTTCCCTTTTGTCTTAAGTAGTCTAGTTTGTTATTTATTGTTTTTTCTTGACTAGGAAACTTATTTATTAATTTCTTTAAAAATATTTCTCCACCTATTCTAGCTATTGCGTAAAGAACCAAGCTTCCTAAAAGTCCAGCTATTACTGATATAAAAATAGCTGTAAAAAAACCTATTCCTTCATTAGCTGCCCATACACCTGCAAGAGGCATTACTATACCAGCTGCCAAGCCTGGTACATTTAGATATTCAAGAAAAATTATTATAAAGAAAACTATTAGTCCATATTGCGAAAAATAATTCATTAAGATTTCCATATTCATAGGTATTATCTCCTTCTCTTTCGTTATGTCTTTATTCTAAATAGTATTTCTTAATATATATTGTGAAAAAACTAAAGAAAAACTAAAGAGATATTAAAAAAAGTTTAAGGATAATAATCCAAGTTTTTTATGTATAAATCGATAGTGAATTGTAAAAGTTAATATTGAAGTTTTTTTGAAGGGAGATATAACTATGGCTAACTTAAATCAATTAGAGCTACAAAACTTACGTCATTTAATTGGAGCTCACTGCACTATTGAGAAGAAGTTAAACTTCTATGCTCAACAATGTACTGACCCTCAATTAAAACAAATACTTACAAAAGATGCACAAGATGCAAAAACAAATAAAGATAAATTAATGACTTTCTTAGGATAGGAGGAATGTAAAAATGCAAGAAAAGGAAATGATTAGCGATTACCTTGCTGGATTAAATGCTAGTTTAGCAGGATATGGTGGAATAATTTCTCAAACTGAGAACGAACAACTTCGTCAACAAATAATAACTATGAGAAATGAAGATGAAACTCGTCAATATAATTTATTTAAAATAGCTAAAGAAAAAGGATATTATATTCCTGCACAACCTGCTACTCCTGAAGAAATAGCAACTGTAAAACAAGAAATGTCTCAAGGTTAATATAAAAGGACTAAATTAAAATACTTATAATTTTAATTTAGTCCTTTATATATATAAATTCTAATTATGATATTTTTTCAATTTTCTCAAATTATTATCTTCCATCTAAATATGCAACTGCTGATAGTGATGCTATATTCCCTTCACCAGCAGCTTTTATATATTGATATGGTTTTCCAACACAATCTCCTGCTGCAAAGCATCCTTTTAAATTTGTTCTCATATGATTATCAACCATTATATGTCCATCTATCTCTAGAAGTCCAGGCACAAGTTGAGATGGAGAAATTGCATCTTTTAAAAGAAATACTCCATCAGTATCTATTTTATTACTTTTTAATAATATCTTCTTAACCTTATCATCACCTATAATTTCCATAGGTCTGTCTTTTACCACTTCTATATTACTATTAATTCTGTATTCTCCATTATATAATGGAACATAGTATACTCTTTTTGCTAACTCCGATACATAATTAGCATCTCTTTCACCTTCTTCATTAGAAGATACTATTACTACATCCTTTCCACTATAAAGAGGTGCATCACATGTTGCACAGTAACCTACCCCTCTACCTAAAAACTCTAACTCTCCTTTTATAGGTTTAGAAAACTCTACCCCTGTTGCAATTATTATTGCTCTTGCCTCATACATCTTATCATTTACCATTAATGCAAAATAATCACCCATTGAATAAATATTATTTACTCTCTCTTCTGTAATCTCTATTCCCATGGAATTTATATGCTCCCTAAAAGCCATTCCCATTTCTTTACCACTCATGTTGGGAAAACCTAAAAAATTATTTATCTTAGGTGCTTTGGCTATTTTAGGACTTAGATTATTACTTCCAAACAATATAAATGATTTATTTCTTATTTTAGCATTTAGTGCTGCTGATAATCCTGCAGGGCCTGTCCCAATTATAGCTATATCATATCGTTCCTGCAATTTTTACACTTCCTCTACATAATCATTTGAATAATATTTTCTAATGTTTCTTTAGGCTGAAATCCTACTCTTGTAACTACCTCTCTTCCATCCTTGAATATCTTTATTGTAGGAACACTTTGAATACCATAATTCATTGCTAATCTCCTACTTTCATCTATATCTACTTTAACTACTTTTATATTTTCCATTTCATTATCTATACTTTCAAGTACTGGTGTAAGCATCTTACAAGGTCCACACCAAGTTGCATAAAAATCAACAATTACTACTCCTCTTTGGTTTAAAACTTCCGAATCAAATTCTCCTGTATTTATATACCTCATTATTTTATATCCTCCTAATTAATATACTTCTATAAACTCTCTTATTAATATTTATATGAAATAAATGTTAATTAGGCACCTAAAAAAATATATTTATAATTTATATTCCATAACTTTATTTCTTTCAACCATTCCTATGCTTTCATAAAAATTTATTGCTTCTTTATTAAAGGACCATACCATAAGTTCTAAACTTACAGCTCCCTTTTCTCTTAGTCTAAACATAATTTCATCACACAGCTTTTTTCCTATACCTCTTTTCCTACAACTTGCCTCTACACATAACACATCTAAGTATCCAACTTTTCTATCTTTTAGTACTGAATGATTTGAAACTTCCTTTATACTTGCCATGCATAAACCTAAAACCTCATTGTTTTCTTCTGATAATATTGATATACAATGGGTATCTTCTAAGATATTTATGAACTCATTCTTCGACATAGGATTAGACTCCTTATAAATATCATTCCTATTTTCTAAGTGGAGATTATGTACCTGATACATCAATTTACTTACTTCCTTAAAATCCTCTAAAACCATATCTCGTATTTTCATAATAACTCCTCTCATAAATAATTTAAATTACAATTGTTATATTAAAATTAGATTTGATTTTTAATTCCTATAACCCTTTTTATAATTACAACCATACGCTTCAGCTTTATAGGATATTATAACATAGGATAAGCCCCAATATATATTGTTATAAATATAAGAATATATATTTATTTTATTTAAAATTCAAAAAACCAACTGACTAAAAGCCAATTGGTTTTCTTTAGTTATGAATAAGATATAATAACTAAATTCAAAATTAACTACTTCTTATTTGCTTCTTTCCAGTCCTTAATAAATCTTTCAATTCCACTATTAGTTAATGGATGTTTAATCAAATTATCAATAACCATTGGTGGTACTGTAGCTATATCTGCTCCAGCTTTTGCTGCTTCAATAATATGAATTGGATGTCTAACAGAGGCAGCTATTATTTCAGTGTCAATTGAATGAATATTAAAAATCTCACTGATATCATTAATTAAAATCATTCCATTAGATCCTATATCATCTAACCTTCCAAGGAAAGGTGACACATATGTCGCACCTGCTCTTGCAGCTAATAGTGCTTGAGTAGCTGAAAATATTAAAGTCACATTAGTTTTTATATTCTTTTTTGAAAGATATGAAACAGCCTTTAACCCATCCTTTGTCATTGGAATTTTCACTACAATGTTTTTATGAATCTTGGCTAATTCTTCTCCTTCCTTAATCATGTTTTCATAATCTAAACTTATTACTTCTGCACTTATAGGACCATCAACAATATTTACAATTTCAGAAATAACCTCATGTATATCTCTTTTTTCTTTCGCAATTAAAGATGGATTAGTAGTAACACCTGCTAAAATCCCTAATTCGTTAATTTCTTTTATATCTTCAACATTTGCAGTATCTAAAAAAAACTTCATAATATATCCTCCTACTTACTATGTTTCAAATAATATTCCTCCATCCTTATTCCCTTTATAAACGAACCCTTTATTTATTAATAATTCTATACCCTCTCGCTTTTCTCTATATAATTTAATATAATTTAATATAATTTCTTTTAAATAGTTCAAAATTACACCTATTAAAATATATATTTTTTTAAACAATCAATTAATTATAACCCCAAACAAGCACTATATTCAGTACGATTAGGTTAATTACACTACAATAATGACAATATAATCTATAGACAAATTACTTAAAAACTTTATATAAAGTATTCAGAAAATCTTTTTTGAACTCCTCTGCCTTTACATCTAAAGCAACCTCAACATTTTTAATAGTTTTAAAATTTAAATTTTTGTTATTTGATACTACTCTTCCACTTTGATCTCCTTCCATTATTATCCTCAAGGAAAATGCAGTAGTACTCACAATATCAGGGTTAATTGCAACTCCTACTGCAAGTGGATCATGAAGAGCACATCCTCCCATATCAGGTGATATTATTTCATGAGCTTTAAAATAATAATCTATTATATTATAATAGCACTTTGATTTATCACTTATATCTTTCCATATTTCCACATCATCTCTAGTTAATAACATCTTCAATGTTACGTCTAATCCAATCAAAGTAACCGGAAGCTCACTACTTAAAACTACATCTACCGACTCAACATCCTGAGAAAAATTAGCTTCTGCAAATGAACTAACATTTCCCGGAACAGTCAATGCCCCCCCCATTATTACTATTTTATTAACTTTACTCATAGTTTTTGGAGATTTTTTTATTGCCTCAGCTATATTAGTCAAAGGACCTGTGGCTACTATTGTTAAATCATTCTCATATTTCTCTACTGAATCTAAAATGAAATCAATAGCTCTATCTTTATATTCATAAGTACTACTCTCTAAAGTAATATTCCCAATGCCATTCTCCCCGTGAAAAAGCTTTCCACCTCTTTTTTGTTCATATCCAGAAGATATAACTGAATGTTCTGCTCCCATATATACTGGAATGTTTTCTGAATCTAATAATTTTAGAATATTTAAACTATTTTTTGAAGCATCATAAACATTTACATTTCCAAAAACAGTAGTTATACCTATTAAATCAATTTCTTCTTTTCCTATTGCATATGCAATGGCTAAAGCATCATCTATCCCTGTATCTACATCTAAAATCATCTTCATTTGAATTTCCTCCTTATCTACTAATCATAATTCCAAGTTGTGCAAGCAATACACGCCCTAAATAGCTCCCTAAGAATACAAATACCGCTACAATTAATATTTTCCATGAAGTTTTTGTTAAATCACCTAAACTATCTGATACAGAAACCCCCGCAAACGCTAATACAGGTGTAGTTATAGATAGAAAATCCACTGCTCCAATTGCTTTCACAAAAAAATTTGACATTAAACAAAAAATTAACGATACTATTGAAACCCATCCTAGAGCCGGGAAACTTTTCAGAACTTTTACCTTTGATTTCTTAGCCAAATCAGTTATAAATAAACCTACAGTAGCAAAAAATACTAACACAATCAATCCGACAAATGTTTCTCCAGTAATTGGTGTAGACTCTGGATTTTTAATTAATTTTACAGCCTGAGTAAATAAAATCAACCCTGCACCCAAAAATAGTATCTTTACATTATCAAATAACCCTTTTATAGTATCTTTCATCTTTTCATCCCTCTTTTCTTAATAAAAGCTTAAATAGCTTTTTCTTTCTTGAAAATTTTATACATAAAGTTCATTAATGGAATTGATAAAAACACCATTACATATGTTCCAATAAAGCTAGTTACTAATTGACTAGCAGCAGCATAAGATGTAATTGTTGACTCAGCTTCTGGATATAATGGAATAAGTGATGTTGATGCAGCTGTCATCATACTAGCAGATCCCAATCCAGTACCAATAGCTAAAGCTCTATAGTCAAATCCTAATACACTTAAGATAGGTGGTATTACACTAAATATTATAGAACCAAATAATGTACCGATTAGATATATAGATAATACTCCCCGACCTTCATCTGAATTAACTGTAAATCTTTCTGATATATAAGCTAATTCTCCTTCACGTCCAATTCCTAATGTTGCACCAATAGCTTCTCTTTTTAAACCTAGTAATAGCGCTACTGGTAATCCTAATAATACAGTTCCAATATTGCCTACTGATTGTAGAAGAAAAATCCAACCAACCTCTAAAATCTCATTTATTTTCGGAGCTACATCAGCACCATATCTCGCCATTAATGGTAACATTATAAAAATTAAGTATTTCCCAGCAAAATCAACATTCTCTTTAGAATAGATATTCTTTATTATTCCTTTTCTAAAAATAGAAAGTCCTACAACCATAGCAATTATTACAGCAAATACTAACGGTAATACACTAATAGAAATACTTCCAATAGTAATTCCTTGTACTCCAATCATTTCAGAAATAAAAATTATTAGCAAAATAAACCCAAAGAAAAGAATCCTATCTTTTTTCATAACTTATTCCTCCCAATTTTGTATTTTTATTTATATACTAATTTTTTCCACATTTCTATATGTGGTTTTTTAAAATAATTTATAACTTCTTCAAAAGCACTACAACTATAACCTAATTTTTTATAATAAGCTTCATATCTTTGTTGTGCCCATAATATAGCAGTATACCCTCCATTCCTTTTTATCTCTTCCTCTGCATAACCTATTAAAATCTGTCCAAAACCATTTCTTCTATAATCACTATCAATGCATACTCTCTGAATTTTATATTTATAATGAGATATTTTATATATCCTTAGATGACCTATTATATTTCCTTGTTGTACTCCTATCAGTTGAATACATGTTTTTTCATCTTTATCCTCAATAATTTCGTTACCAATCCCTTGCTCCTCTACAAATATTCTTTTTCTAAGTTCTTTTATAGCTTGAGTTTCTGGATTTTCTCCCCATACCACTTCCGCCACCTCCATATTATCCCTCCATAAATTAAATACTTTAAGTCTTATTACTTCAAGCAAAAAGCATTCAATAATCTATTTTACACTTCAAAATATTATCTTCTTCGTTTATAAATATTTGTTTAGCTCATTTAAAGCTGGCATTCCTGATTGAGCACCTAGTTTACTTACTGATAAAGAAGCTGCTATTCCTGCAAATCTTACTGCCTCTTCAATTCTAAAATCATTTGCTATGCAATGAGCAAAAGCCCCATTAAAAGTATCACCTGCTCCAGTAGTGTCTACTACCTTAACTTCTATTGCATCTATAGTAATAACTTTTCCATCCTTCACATAGGAAGATCCATGCTTACCACGTGTTACTATTAAGTTACAACTATTATTTTCTTGCCATTTTAACATACTATCTTCTAGTTCTTCACCATTATTAAAAGCTTGTCCACATATTATCTCAAATTCAGTTTCATTAGGTGTAATAAAATCTACATTATTAATTATTTCTTTAGATAATGTCTTTACAGGCGCTGGATTTAGTATGGTTTTAACACCATGTTTCTTTGCTATTTTAAGAGTATACTCAACAGTTTCCATAGGAATTTCTAACTGCGTTATTACAACATCTGCATCCTTTATTACCTCTTCATAGGTTTTGATTAAATCTATATCACAAAAATCATTTGCTCCAGGTATCACCACTATAGAATTGTCTTCAGGTGTCTTAAATATTGTAGCTAGTCCAGTAAATGCACAATTATCTTCCCTAACACTCTCTACGTTAACACCGTCTTCCTTTAAATGCTTTAAAATTTTTTCACCAAATGTATCTTTACCAACACATCCTATGATTTTCACATTATCTTCTAGCCTTGAAGCCGCTACTGCTTGATTAGAACCTTTCCCACCAATAAAGTAACTCATCTTATTACCCTTTATAGTTTCTCCAACTTTTGGCATTCTTTCAACTTCCATCACCAGGTCCATATTAAGGCTTCCTACTACTACTACCTTCTTCATTTCTACCTCCAAATAGTAAACCGTTTAAATATTAGCGTTTTATTTTTACAAACATAGTAACTTCAATACCTAACAAACTTTTAACTCAAACAAATAACTCCAATGTGTAACCGGTTATATACATATATTATCATGGTGTTTTTTTCTTGTCAACCTGTTATGTAAACAAATACATATATTTTTTTGCATAAAAAAAGCAGTGTAAACCACTGCCCATCTATCCTATAGTAGATACTCTTTTTATTAACTTAGCATTTAGTTTTATTTTTTCTTTTGATATATCCTCGTTTCCCTCTATCTTTTTTAACAACAATTCTACACCCTTTTGTCCGTATTCATACATTGGCTGAGCTATAGATGAAATTTCTAAGTAATTTATATTAGACTCTAACCCATCATAACCTATTAATTTAATATCTTTTCCAAGCTCATAACCCATCTCTCTTAATGCTTTATAAGATCCTATTGCTAAAATATCATTTCCAGCAAATATACCATCAATGTTATTTTCCTCTTGAAGGAGTTTTTTAGTAGAGCTATATCCTCCCTTTAAAGAAAATTCATCAACTTTAACCAAATCTGCTCTAAATAGATTCTCTTCTTTTAGCACTTCTTTAAAGCCATTAAATCTATCCTCTAAAGCCTCAATATACATAGGCCCTGTAATATGTGCAATATTTTTACATCCACACTCTAAAAGGTGCATTGCTGCATTCCTTCCACCATCTTTATTATCTCCAGTTATAGAAGGTATTTCATAATTAATAAACTCCCTATCTAATACAACTAAAGGCATACCTCTATCTATTAAAGCCAATAATTCTTCAGGTGTGGCCGTATAAGAACAAATCATAATTCCATCTACTTGTTTGTTAAACAACATCTCATAATATTGCCTTTCTTTTTCCCTACTATTATCAGTATTACAAAGAATTAAATTATATCCTAATTTATTTGCAGTGTCCTCTGCTGCTCTTGCCACCTCTGGAAAGAATGGATTTAATATATTAGGAATAATTAGTCCTATTGTTTTTGATTTTTTTCCTGCTAATCTTCTAGCAACATCATTTGGTGTATAATTTAACATTTTCATTGCATTTAAAATAGCTTCTTCAGTTTCTTTACTTACATAACCCTTTTTATTTATAACTCTAGATACTGTAGCTACCGATACTCCTGCCAATTTCCCCACATCTCTTATTGTAGCCATTTCACTCACCCTCTTTCCTAAAAATTCTATATTAATAAAGAGTTACTTGTCAATAATTTTAACTTTTTACTTGACAGAAACATTTTTTTCTTTTAAATTATGTTTATCAATACAAACAACAAACTTTTCTAACTTAAGCAAATTACTTACAAACTAAAAAGGTAGGTGAATTGCTTAATCTTAAGCATATATTTATGAAAAATCAAAATTTAAATACTATCTGCAAAACAATTCGTACAGATATTATAAAATCTATCGCAAGCGCTTCATCTGGACATCTAGGTGGTTCTCTTTCAGCAGTAGAAATCCTAACAACTCTATATTTTGAAGAAATGAATATAGTCCCTTATAATCCTAACAAACAAGATAGAGATAGATTTGTTCTTTCAAAAGGACACGCTGCTCCTGTTTTGTATGCAACCTTAAGTAATAGAGGATTCTTTTCAAGAGAAGAACTAATCAATTTACGTTCATTAGGTTCAAAACTACAAGGACATCCAAATATGAATTATGTTCCTGGAGTAGATATGTCTACAGGTTCCCTTGGACAAGGTATATCAACAGCTGTAGGTATGGCTTTAGGAAACAAAATAGATAACTCATCCAATAGAGTATATTGCCTTTTAGGTGATGGAGAACTAGAAGAAGGACAAGTTTGGGAAGCAGCTATGTGTGCAAGCCACTATAAATTAGACAATTTATTAGCAATTGTTGACTTTAATGGTCTTCAAATTGATGGAAACATTACAGATGTAATGAATCCTACCCCAATAGATGAAAAATTTAAAGCTTTTGGGTGGAATGTACTTACTGTTGACGGTCATGATATAGATGCTCTTTTAGATTGTTATGAAGAGGCAAAAAACTTTAAAGGAGCGCCTACTGTAATTATTGCAAGAACTATAAAAGGAAAAGGGGTTTCATTTATGGAAAACCAAGCTGGATGGCATGGTGCTGCCCCTAATAAGGAGCAGGTTGAACTTGCATTAAAAGAAATAGAGGAGGCTTTATAATGTCTAAAATTGCAACAAGAGAAGCTTATGGTAAAGCTTTATCTCAACTTACTAAAGAAAATAAAAATATAATTGTATTAGATGCTGATCTATCTAAATCTACAAAAACATGTGATGTAAAAGCTTCTTCACCAGAGTCTTTCTACAATATGGGTATTGCTGAAGCAAATATGGTTGGCGTGGCAGCAGGATTAGCCTCTACAGGTAAAATAGTTTTTGCAAGTAGTTTTGCTATGTTCTTAGCCGGACGTGCCTTTGAACAAATAAGAAACTCAGTAGCTTATACTAACTTAAATGTAAAGCTTTGTGCTACTCATTCTGGAATTTCTGTTGGAGAAGATGGTGCATCACATCAAGCTATTGAAGACCTTGCTTTGATGCGTTCTATTCCTAATATGAAAGTTTTCTCACCTTGCGATGAAAAGGAAACTGAAGAAATTATAAAGTATGTAGCAAACTGTGATGGCCCATGCTATGTACGTTTAGGTCGTTTAGCAGTAGATAGCGTAAATTCATCTAACTATAAATTTGAGTTTGGTAAGGGTGTAACTTTAAGAGAAGGTAATGATTGTACTATAATTACTACAGGTTCAATGGTGCAAGTATCTTTAGAAGCACAACAAAAATTAAAAGCTGAAGGTATCAATGTAAGAGTAATTAATCTTCATACCATAAAACCAATTGATACTGAAATCATTCTTAAAGCTGCAAAAGAAACTGGAAAAATTGTAACAGTAGAAGAACATAATGTTGTTGGAGGACTTGGTTCTGCTGTTTCAGAAGTTATATGTGAAAATCACCCTTCATTAGTAAAAAAAATTGGAATAAATGATATTTTTGGACAAAGCGGAAAACCTGAAGAATTATTCAAAGAATACGGCTTAACATCAGATAAAATTGTTAAAACAGTTAAATCAATAATATAGTTTTTTCCATATGACACATATTAAATGACCACAAATATAAAGAGACAGTATCTAAATAAATCTTATACTGTCCCTTTATATTAACTTAAATAAAAATCAATATCTAATTTACTACTTTTAATAAGAACAAGAAAAGTTTAATATCCCATATCCAAACAAATCAATTACTATAACTATTTTTGATTAATATTCTTTATCATTTCCACATTTCTTTAACACTCTGACATTATCCGTCATAATATACATCATAAAGCATCTTTAATAATCATTAAGGAGAGGACATACGAACATGAGGAAAAAATCAAAACTAGCACTTTTCTTAGCACTTGTTTTTACCATTAGTTGTTCTTTTATTGGTTGTGGCAAGGAAAAAGAAAATTCAGAGCTACAAAAAGTCCGTCTTAACGAAGTAGTTCGTTCTGTATTCTACGCTCCAATGTATGTTGCTATAAGCGAAGGCTTCTTTGAAGAGGAAGGATTAGAAATAGATCTTTCAACTGGACAAGGAGCGGACAAAGTTATGCAAAATGTGCTTAGCAACAACGCCGACATTGGTTTCTGTGGACCTGAACAAGTAATTTATATCTATAATCAAGGAAGAGAAGATTACCCAGTACTATTTGCTCAACTTACTCAAAAAGACGGTTCCTTCCTAGTTGGAAGAAATGACGAATCAAACTTCACTTGGGAACAGATAAAGGGTAAGAAGTTAATAGGCGGCAGACCTGGTGGCGTTCCTGAAATGGCACTTGAATATGTTATGAGGAACCATGGTATTATCCCTGAAAAAGATGTAGAAATGGTAACTAATATTGATTTCACTGCTACTGCTGGTGCATTTAAAGCTGGAAGTGGGGAATACGTAGCTCTATTTGAACCTACAGCTTCAATGCTAGAAAAAGAAGGTAGCGGAAAGATTGTTGCTTCAATAGGTAAAGACTCTGGTAAACTTGCTTATACTTGTTTCTTCTCAACAAAATCCTATATGGATAAAAATCCAGAAACAATAGAAAAATTCACCAGAGCTATCTATAAAGGACAACAATGGTTCCAAAGCCATTCAACTGAAGAAATAGCTGATTCAATTATATCTTTCTTCCCTGGAACTGATAGAGAAATTATGATTAATGTCATCGATAATTACAAAGAGATCGATGCTTTAGCTTCAGACCCAACATTAAAAGAAGAAGATTTAACTAAACTAATGGATGTTATTCAATCATATGACACATCACTTATACCTTCTAGACCTGAATATAAGACAATAGTAAATAACTCTTTTGCTGAAAAAATAGTAAATGAAAAATAGTAGAAATACAGAACGAACAAGTGTGGATGATGGAAGCCTTAATTTTAAGGCTTCCCACATCACATATATGACAATCCACCTATATACATAAAATAAAAAGGTGGTGATTAGATGTCTTTGCTTGAAATTCAAGATATATCTATGAATTATCACTCCTTAAAAGGAGAGACAAAAGCATTAACTAATATAAATTTTGATGTAAGTAATGAAGATTTTATTTGTATACTCGGACCTTCTGGTTGTGGGAAATCCACTCTTTTAAATATACTATCTGGAATATTAGAACCTTCTAGTGGAATAGTACTTTATAATGGTGAGGATATTCATAAAAATTTAAATAAAATTGGGTACATGTTTCAAAAGGATCATTTATTTGAATGGGAAACCGTTTGGACAAATGTAACTTTAGGATTAAAAATAAAGAAACTTATGACCCCAGAAAACAAAGAAAGAGTTGAAGAACTATTAAAAGATTATGATCTTCTAAAATTTAAAAATCATTATCCTAGAGAACTTTCAGGTGGTATGAGACAAAGAGTTGCTTTAATTAGAACCCTTGCTTTAAATCCGGATGTATTATTTTTAGATGAACCTTTTTCTGCTTTAGATTATCAAACAAGATTAAAAGTTTGTGATGATGTAAGCTCTATAATAAAAAAAGAGAAGAAAACAGCAATTATGGTTACTCATGATATAAGCGAAGCAATTTCCTTAGCAAATAGAATTTTAGTTTTAGCTAAAAGACCTTCTACCATAAAAATTGATGTTCCTATGGAATTTCAAAATAAAGATGCTACCCCTTTCCAAAGAAGAAAAGAGCCTGAATTTAAAGGCTACTTTAATTTATTATGGAAGGAGTTGGATGGATAATGAGTAAGGAACATGAGCTATATGTTAAGAAGGTTAAACGTGACAAACTAAAAGTTACCTTTTTTAGATTAGTAATTCTTCTTGGTTTTATATTGCTATGGGAATTAGCAGCAGATATGAAGTGGGTTGATCCATTTTTAACTTCAAGTCCTAGCAGAATGTTTAAATCTTTCCTATCTTTCTATGAAGATGGAACTATACTAAGGCACATTTGGGTTACATGTTATGAGACTATATTAGGCTTCTCACTGGGCACTATCTTAGGTACTATAATCGCTATAGTTCTTTGGTGGTTCCCATTTACAGCTAAGGTATTAGACCCTTATTTAGTTGTATTAAATGCTCTACCAAAGGTCGCTTTAGCACCTATTATAATATTCTGGGTTGGTAATGGTACTAGCGCTATAATTGTAATAGCACTTTTAATATCTATTGTAACCACTATAATAAGTGTATTTACAGGATTCCAGGATGTAGATAGAGAGAAAATTCTATTAATGAAAACATTCCAAGCTAACAAAATACAAATTTTAAAATATTTAATTATACCTTATACTATTCCTGTGTTAATATCAGCTTTAAAGATTAATGTAGGACTATCTTGGGTTGGTGTCATTATGGGGGAATTCCTAGTTGCAAGAGAGGGGCTTGGTTTCCTAATTGTTTATGGCGGTCAAATCTCCCAATTAGATATGGTAATGATGAGTATAGTACTACTTTCAATAATTGCATTCTTGATGTATAAATTAGTTGCTATTATAGAAAAAAAATATATTAAAGAATCCTAACCTTTTAAAGTAATAGGCTATGAGAATCCCTCATAACCTATTACTATTTCTTTTCTATTGTTTGATTTATAATACTATTCATTTGATCCTTTGATAAAGCTCCACTTACATAGCCATATATCTTTCCCTCTTTATCAATCATAAAAGTAGTCGGAAGTGATCTTATGTAATACCTTCCAAATACATCCCCGCTTTCATCAAAAACTGTAGGAAAAGTATACCCATTACTATTTATAAATTCTTTTATACCAGAAATACTTTTTTCTTGCCCTCCAGGCTGAGCTACCCCTAATATAACAACATCATCTTTATTATAATTGTATTTCTTATAAAGTTCTTCTATATTAGGCATCTCCATTTTACAAGGAGGACACCAAGTTGCCCAGAAATTAAGAAATACTACCTTTCCTTTATAATCTGATAACTTATGCGTATTTCCATACTGGTCAACTAGTTCAAAGTCAACTGCACTTGGTGCTTCTTTCTCATCTCCTGCACTATCACTTTCTTTTTCTTCATCTTTAGGCTGTTCCTGTTGAGTGTTCTGATTATTTCCAGTTGAACTTAAATATCCTGTTATATTATTTACCCATCCAGTGAAGGTCATTACACCCATTATAATCATAATTACGCCACCAGCTCTTATTGTATACTTCATTATCTTCTTATTTTTCTTAATAAAATTTAAAGCTTGTGTAGTAAATATACCTAATAATAAAAATGGTATTGTAAACCCTACTGTATACAATAGTACTAACAAATTTCCCAAAGCAGCATTTTTAGCACTAGAAGCTAAAATTAATACTGATGATAACGCTGGTCCCACACAAGGAGTCCATGCAAAACTAAATGTAAATCCCATTATATATGCCATTAAAGGATTTATCTTCTTACCACTTAAATTAAGATTTATCTTTCTCTCTCTTTGAAGGAACTTAAAATCAAATATCCCAATTTGATATAATCCTAAAACTATAATTATAATTCCTGAAATTTTACTAAATAAAGCTTTATTTGTATTAAAGAACTTTCCTAAGGAAGTAAATGATAAACCTAACACAAAAAAGGCTGTTGAAATTCCTAATATAAAGAATACTGTGTGAAATAACACTTTTTTTCTTACATATGTTATACTTCCATCTTCATTTTCTTTCTTTGCATTACCTGCTAAATAACTAATATAAATAGGTATTAAAGGTAAAACACAAGGTGATAAAAATGATAATACCCCTTCTAAAAATACTAGTAAAAAACTTATATTCTCTAATGATGATAATCCGTCAAACATTTTAATACTCCTTTATTTGCATTTTAAATTTGCTTCTCCCCATACTATCATTCTTTCTATTATATCAAGTAGCTCTAATCCATTACTACTTAAATAATAATAAGATTCCAAATTATTATTTATCTCCTGCTTTTCATTAATTACTATATTATTTTCTATAAGTAAATCTAATTGTTGAGATAACACTTTTCTACTACACCCTTCTAAATACTTTTGAATCTCACTAAATCTTTTTTTATCTTCTCTTAAAAACCATATTATATTAAATACCCACTTCTTCCCTAATATATTTGATAAAGATTCAATAGGACACTTAAATTTATTATTATCCATACTTTGTTCATCTCCTATCTTATATATAGCTTGTTTTTAAGTATAACAATAATTATTTATACTATCAATTAGTAACTTTTAAGTAACTAAAACTCACAGCCATATATAGACATAATTAACTGTTTTCCGCATTTTTTCGTGGTTTACATTTATTTTCATAAATGATAAATTAAAAGAGATATAAAATAGGAGGCGCATTATGAAACTATTTAGAGAAGCAATTATAATATTTGGAATTTATCTAATGGGTGAACTAATATCTGGACTTTTAAATCTCCCTATACCTGGAAACATTCTAGGAATGCTAATTTTATTGTTACTTTTATGCACAAAAGTAATAAAACTAGAACAGATTGAAACAGTATCAACATTTCTTTTAGATCATCTAGCATTCTTCTTCATCCCTGCTGGTGTTGGACTTATGTCATCTGTAGGAGTTATAAAAGATACTTGGTTAAAACTAATAATAGTATGTATATTAACAACTTCAATAGTAATAGCGAGCACAGGATTAATAGTTCAATTTATATCTAGAAAAGTTAGTAACAATAAAGGATGTGAAGTAGATGAACATAATAACTAATAATATTTTATTTGGTATAGTACTTTCACTAGCTGCCTTTGAAATAGGGTTATACATATATAGAAAGACAAACATTCCACTATTTAACCCATTACTTATTGCAATAGGAATTGTAGTAGCATTCTTACTTGCCTTTAATATTGATTTTGACACATATAATCAAGGTGGTAAATTTATAAATATGTTCCTTGGACCATCAACTGTAATACTTGCAGTCCCTCTATATAAACAGTTAGATTTATTAAAGAAACATTCTTTATCAATCTTTCTTGGAGTACTTCTTGGGTCTATTATAGGAATATTTGCAGTAATAGGACTTTCTTATTTATTAGGACTGGATGCTTCAATAATAAAATCACTATTACCTAAGTCAGTTACAACTCCAATAGGAATTGAACTTTCTAATCAATTAGGAGGTATTTCTTCAGTAACTGTTCTTGCAATAATTCTCTCTGGAATAATTGGAGCAGTTATGGGTCCTACAATTTGTAAAATATTCAAAATAAAAGACAGTGTTGCAGTTGGAATTTCTCTAGGAACAGCTGCTCATGCAGTTGGTACTACTAAGGCCTTGGAAATAGGTGAAACAGAAGGAGCTATGAGTGGTCTTTCAATTGGAGTTGCTGGAATAATGACAGTATTTATTGCTCCATTAGCCTACAACATATCTTTATATATTCATAGCTTAATAAAATAAGAGGAGAGTTTTGCCTTTGCAAAGCTCTCCTCTTAAACTTATAAATAAATTATTAAATAGCATTTTTTACAACACTAATTATCTTATCATAACTTGGTTCATTAGCTACTTCATCCAAATATTCTACAAATATAACTTTATTATTTTCATCTACAACAAAAGAAGCTCTTGTTAATAATCCTAGCTCTTTTATATAAGTTCCTGTTGTGTCTCCAAAACTTCTATACTTATAATCAGATAAAGTTGTTACTCTATTAATTCCAGCTGCTCCACACCATCTTGCCTGAGCAAATGGTAAATCCATTGAAACAGTATAGCAATGTACATTAGGTAAACTTTCAATTTCTTTATTAAACCTTCTAACTTCAGTATCACAAACAGGAGTATCAATTGATGGCACAGATAATATTACTCTAATACCATTTGTCTTTGTTAACTCAACTTCATTCAAATCATTTCCAACAAGAGTACAGTTCTTTAATGTATCTCCAACTGATAACTGATTACCTTCAAGAGTTATATCTTTTCCTTTAAAAGTTATTTTTTTCATTTATCTCACCTCACAAATAAATTTCCCTATAGAAAAAACATTATTCAAAAAAGAGAAATTGCAAAGCAATTTCTCTTAAATAAATTCTATCTCCCAATTATATCTTCCAGTTTCTTCATTCTTAATATATTTAAAATAAGCTGAAAAAGTATTTCCCTTTTTACTCTTCAAGTTCCTAAATCCAACCTTACCATTTTGAAGAAGAAGCTTCACCATCTCTTTAGTAACTTGTTTTCCAAAAGAAGCAATATACTTATCATCTTTCCAGATAGTAAACTTACATCCATTTTTCCAATTAGTGCATCCAAATCCCTTTTCTCCTTCTATAACTGGATTTCCACAAGTCGGACATCTTCCTACAACTTCTTTTCCTTCTGGAGCTTCAACCTTAAACTTTGATAATGCTCCTGTATCATTCTTTATCTTATCAACAGCAGTTTCAGTAAAATTACAAATTAAATTCATAAAATCAGATTTTTCAAATCTTCCTTTTTCTATATCTGATAATGTCTTTTCAAGTCTTCCTGTATACTCAAGGTCAAGAAGCTCCTTAACAGGAAATATTTCAACCATTGTCCTTCCAAGTTCAGTGCAAGTAAGACTTTTTCCTTTAGTTTTTATATATCCTATATCCTTAAGCTTTTTAATAGTTTCTGCTCTAGTAGCTGGAGTACCTATACTAAAACCACTTAAGATAGAAGCCATCATTTCCTCCGAGTCCTCTTTGTCCTCTACACCTTTACCACAGGTTTCCATGACTCTTAACAGAGTTTTTTCTGTGTGATATTTAGGGGGCTTTTTAGTAACTTTCCCTATTTTGTTAGCTACAAACTGTACATTTTCATCCTTACTTACCATTGGAAGAATTGTATCCTTTGTATCTATCTTCTCTACCTTTCTCCACCCTTCTACCAATTGAACCTTACCCTTAGCTATAAATTCACCTTTAACTTCTGGATTTTCAGCCTTTAATGTAATCTTAGTTTCTTCAAATTCTGCTATTGGCATAAATTGCATTATAAATCTATTTTTAATTGCATTATATACAATTTCTTCATCCTTACTAAGTCCAGTAGGTTTTATATAAGTTGGCGTTATAGCACTATGACTTTCTACTTTAGAATTATCAAATACCCTTTTTGATTTTATAAACTTAATTTCGTTTTCATAAGGTAAACCTGTTTTTAATGTATTTAATACTTTTCTTGCTCTATCCTCTAAACTTTCTTCAAGAACAACTGATGCCGTTCTTGGATAAGTTGTAAACTTCTTTTCATAAAGACTTTGAGCCACCTTCAAAACCTTATCTGATGTCCATCCCTTATATTTACTTGTTATATACCCTTGAAGATTTGAAAGATTAAATAGATATGGAGGATACTCTCTCTTCTTATCTGTTTGTTTATCAATTACCTTAGCATCTATCCCATCTAATAATGATACAATATTATCTAGTGCCTTCTTATCTTCAAACTTTTCAGATTCCTTTTCATAATATAAAGCATCAAATTCTTCATTTCTTGAAGTTTTAAATGTTGAAGTTAATTTATAATAGCTTGTTGCCTTAAAGTTTTCTATTTCAAGATCCCTATCATAAATTATTTTTAATGTTGGAAGTAAAACTCTTCCTATATTTAAAGTTTTATTTTTCTCAAAATTGTATTTCAAAGTAGTTACTGAAGTAAGATTTATACCTATAATCCAGTCTGTCCATTGCCTACCTATACCTGCATCTTGAAGTGACTTCATCTCAACATTATCTTTAAGTGCAGCCATTCCCTTCTTGACTTCATCCGGAGTCCATTCGTTAAGTAATAATCTATAAATTGGTTTTTGAACACTTAAATATCCAAAAAGTTCATCTGCTATAACTTGACCTTCTCTATCGAAATCCGTTGCAGAAACCACACCATCAACATCACTTCTATTAATAAGGGAACTTATTATATTAATTTGTTTGGCAGCACCTTTATCTTCGGCGCTTCTATTTACATTGTCACACTTTACCTTATACTTAAACTCTTCAGGAATAAAAGGGAATTTCTCCATTCTCCACCCCTTCATATTCTCATCATAATCTTTCGCATCATAAAGTTGAAGCAAATGACCAAAAGCCCATGTTATATAAAATCCTTCACCCTCGAAATATCCATCTTTTCTCTTTTTTATATTAAGGGCATCTGCTATATTTTTAGCTACAGATGGTTTTTCTGCAATAATTACCTTACTCATATAACAATCCTTTCTAAATCAAAAAAATAGGCAACTTAACTTATGTAAGTTAATATGCCTACTCTTATTATACTATAATTTATATTAATCTGACAAACTCACTCTAAATCTCTCAATATGAAGAGCTAAATATGCAATTTCCTCTTCACTTACCTTTACAGCTAAATAGTCTTGAATTATAAGTGCAACTTCTTTTGCTACCTTATATGATTCTTTATATCTAATTTTTATAACATCTGATAAATCATTATGAATCTTTGCTTTATTCATAATTCTTTCTATTGCAAATCTAATATGAGTAATAAATCTTGTATAATCAAGAGATTTTCTATCTATAGTTAAATGTAACCTTTCCTCTATATGTTTTATAATATTTCCACTTAAATAACTATACTTTACAGTATTGGATAATTTCCCATTATTTAATGCAGAATGTACATGTAATGCAATAAATCCAACCTCTCCTTCTGGAATTGCTATATTCATTGCCTTCCCAACTCTATTGGCTACTATTTTAGCTAATTCATACTCCTTTGGATAAAAACTTTCTATCTCTGCTAAGAAAGGATTTACTATCTCTTCTTTATTTTTAAGTCTTTTCACTGCAAAATGAAGGTGATCTATTAGACTTACGTGAATCTTTTCATTCAATTCACCTTCCACCTTTTTTGAAATATCTACAATAGCCTCTTCACAAACTGCAAAAAACTCATTATCAACTTTCTCTACTATTCTTTTTAAATTTTTAGCATTACTTTCATCTTCAATAGAGAATATCTTTTCTACAAAAGTATCCTTACTTATAATTTCTCCAAATTTTTTACCAAAACCTATTCCCTTAGCAAAGATTATTTTCTCTTTGCCATCTACTTTTACTAAGGCAAGGTTATTATTAAAAGCTCTAGTTATGACTGCATCTTTATTTAATACCCTACTCATATTATCCTCTCTTTCTAAAAATCACTTTAATGAAAATACATTTTTAGACTTTATATCATCGTATATAATATCATTTTTACATTATCATGTAAACATTTGATACTTATATATTATAATACTAAATTTTTATCAAAACAAAAAAGCGCCAACTATCCTTAATCGATAGCTGATGCCTTTTGTAACACGCCATTATAAACTAACCATATTAAACTATATCTAATATTATCACATTCATACACCGAAATCAATAATCACCTATATATACATTTCGTTTTTCCACCAAACAAAGTAATTTAATACAGCTGCAAATATTAACCAAGCCATATAAGGTATAAATAAAAATCCTGCTATCTTATCTAGTTTGATAAATTTAATAAATGTAATCACCACAAATATGAACAGAACTATCAACTCTATAAAAGCCATTCCATATAATCTAAATGAAAAGAATATAACTGGCCACAAATAATTTAACAATAGCTGTATGATATAAAAGAACAAAGATGTTCCAATATCTTTACCACTATCTCTAATCATATATATCCTATATGACGCAAAACCCATAAGTAAATACAATATAGTCCACACAACTATAAAAACAAAACTAGGTGGTGAAAATATAGGTTTATCTAATTTTCCATATATATTTATAGAGTTTCTAATAAGATATCCTATCCCTACTCCACCTATCAGTGGTAATATTGTTAGTCCAATAAAAGGCAATATCTTAAACTTACCATTTACCTTAAATATTTTTCCCATCTAATACACCCCAAAACTCCTATATTCTATATATTATTATGTTTATATAGAAAAAATATGCTTAAAGGTATATATCTGAAAATTCCATATCTACTTTTTCTTTTATATCAACCATCTCATGCTTATACTCTGCATTCTCTTCTTCGTAGGATTTAGGTAACTTAATTATAAACTCACTACCTACCTTACTGTTAGATTTAAGTTCAATCACTCCACCTTGTAACTCTAAAAGGGCTTTTACCAAGAATAAACCTAAGCCACTTCCTTCTCTTTCTCTATTTAATGACTTGTTAATTTTAGTGAATTTATCATATATATAAGGTTGCATGTCTTTATCTATAACATATCCATTATTACTAACATGAATTAATACTATATCATCCTCTTCTTCAATATATATATATACTTCCCCCCCTCTTTTACCATACTTCACACTATTTGATAAAAGATTTAACATTATTCTTTCCATCATATCCTTATCACATTTAACACAGATTTCTTCTTCAATAGAATCAAAAGTAATAGTTCCATCTATTTTTTCAAAATAACTTGTACATTCCATAGAAATATTTTCTATAACAGATACTATGTTATAAACCTTCATATTAGGCTTTAAAAAGCCTTCAGATATCCTATTAGTATCAATAAAATTGTTAATTGTTCTTATAAGTCTTAAACAATTTTGCCTAATTATCTTATTTCTTGCCATTAGTGGTTCTATAGATTCTTCCTCTAAATTAATTTCATTTAATTGAAGTGCTGAATAAATGAGATTTATGGGAGTTCTTAATTCGTGAGATATATTAGAGTAGAATTCATTTTTTAGTGATTCTTCCTTTAAATACTCTTCATATTCTTTTCTAATTTTTCTATTCCTATTTATTTCAGTATTATCTTTTATATATAGTAATCTATTATACTTGTCCATTTTTAATAAATATATTTCATACTCTTTATCGTTTCTTATTATATTCTCTATTTTAATATAATTATCTAAAAGCACATTCCCATTATTATCAAAATGGAAGCTATTTTCTGGTATTAACTCTTTAAGTATATACTTTAGCATTCTTCCAGTAACATGTGCATTTTCATTATAATCTAATATTTCTAGAGCTCCCTTATTTATATAAGAAAGCCTATCAAAATAAAAAATTATTATTCCATCTTTTATTGTATCAATTAGTTTGCCATATTTCTTTTCACTTTTTTCTATTTGTGATTTACACTCAATAAGCAGTTTATTTCTTTCACTCAACCTTCTATTTAAATCTACTTGCATTTTTTGTGCTTTTTCTAAGTCCTTCCTTATATCATTGTAAGATTTATATAATACAAATTTAGATATAGCCGCAAACATTATACAATAAGATGAATACTTAAATATTCCAACCTCAAACCCTAAAGTAAATCCACGAAACTCATTAAAAATACTAATTACTTGGCTTAATATTAATAATGTTAAATAGACATAAAGATAATTCCTTTCATTAACATTCAATCTACCTTTATTTTTACTAATGAAAATAAAAGTTATAATTATTAATGTTATTAAAATTATTATCTTCTCAAATTCCATGTTACTTCCTAAGTAGGATTTTTTTGTAGTACAATACATATTTACTAATAATATTGATATACTTATTAATATATATTCCCTTATAGAATCTATTAGATTACTTCTCTTTTTATCCAACCAAAATGACAATATAATTAAAATATAAGATAAACAATATGATGAAAATACAAAAATATCATTTATACTTTCACTCACGTTGAGTACAGATGAATTCAATAGAACTGCATGTATAAATGAAAATATACTTAAAAAGAAGAATCCTATTCCAATATAAAAATAGTAATTAACTTTTTTATCCTTTCTTATAATACATACTAGAAATAAGGCAGCCCCCATAGATGAGCAGAATATTTCTATAAGAATAGGATATAAGTTATAATAACCATCGCCAAAATAATTTAGCAGTATTGAAATTAATATTGGAACAGTAACAAATAAAGATTTTTTATATTTGTTATCATTATTATCATCTTGATACTCTATAGATTTAATTCTATTAAACATATTTCTAACACCTTTCTAAAACTCTATTAAATACTAAATCAAATCTTGTTCCTTCTCCTACTTTACTACTCACAGATATATTTCCATTTTGTATTTCCATCAATCTTTTTACAACAAACATACCAATACCTGTTCCTTTATTGGATTTTGCTTCATTATTTTTTCCCATAGAATATCTGTTGAATATATCTTTTATAAACTCTTCTTCCATTCCTATTCCATTATCTTGTACGGAGACCTCTACTTTCTTATCAGAAGCATGTACATTTATTTTTATCATTCCATTATAATCACAAAACTTTATAGAGTTGGAAATTAAGTTCACAATTATTCTCTGCATAAAATCTTCGTCTAATTCTACATATACCTCTTCTTCATTAGTATCAAAAATCAAATTTACATTATTATTATGAGCATAGTCTACTAATGTTGCGATTATATTCTCTATTATATCTACAATATTTTTAACTTTAAGGTTAGCAGATATATAATCAGATTCTATCCTACTAGTATCTATAAGGTTATTAGCTAATCTTATCAATGAAATACAGTTTTGTTTAGAAATAGTATTATATTTTTTCAATCCACTAATATTACTATTTTTTATTAAACACTCTTCTAGCTGCGTTGCTGAGTATATCACATTAATAGGCGTTTTTAGATCATGGGATATATTTGATAGAAAATCTCTTTTCAAGTTTTCTTCTAACATTTTATTTTGAATAGCTTCTTTCATTGAATCAACTTTAACATTTGATGTAACATCATTTAGTATTACTATTATTTCATCACCACTTGTACTACTATCAATTAACTCTATATCAAAATATTTTAAATCTCCCTTATTAGATATAGACCCCCTAAGTATTATCTTTCCTTCACTATAATTAAATTTATTTAATTGGCCTTCATCTACACTTATTACGGATGTAATTTTCTTATTTATAATACTTTTTAAAGATTTATTTTCTACAATATTAACAAAACTAGAATTTGCAAAAGAAATCCTTTGAGTTCCTTTATTCAAAATTATTAATGGTATAGGAACATTCTGAAAAAAACTCTTAAAAGCCTTCTCCTTTTTCATAACAACATTTTGAGAAAACTCTAATTCTCTATTCTTTTCAATTATTTTTGTATTTAAATTCTTCATTTCTATCCCTTTTTCAAAAAGGTCTTTAAATAATACCTTATAAGGATTATTAACTATATTTTTCATAAGAACTACCGTATACAGAATCATAGTAATTAAAAAAGCCTCATAGACATATATATACGTAGATTTAAAGCTACTTATAGTTATTAAAAGAAATGATATATTTCCTAACTTTGCAATATTTAACTTTTTATCTTCAATGAACTTAAAGTCAGCTAAAGTAAAATAGGATATTACTAACAGTATTATTGAAAGAAGTTTTATAATTATAAAACTTCTTCCAGTAAATTGATTACATATAAATATGACTATTATGAAATAGGATATTATTTTTATTTTTTTATTTTCTCTTTTGCCCATATTGGTATAAACAAGTATCAATGCAGAGAAAAAACACATATACATAAAGCTCTCAAAACCGACTTGTCCAAAAGTAATTTCCTTAAGGTACATTCTATGTTTGGGTAATAACTCTAGTAAAGCGAAAATAACTATTACTATATATAATAAACTGCTCAATTTAACAATTCTCTCAGGTAACAACATTGTTGTATTTATAATTATAATTGCAGAAACTCCAATAATTATTAGAAGTATGCTATTAATCATATCCAATATATCCTTATAATCTATAAATACAATATAAACAAAACTATATATAAAAATCATTATTAGCAAATAAAGTACAACATTTTTTATTTGCCAATAAATAATGTCTTTCCAATTCTCATTATCTAACAAATCATCATCTCCCCACACTCTTATTTTACATTATTTTCTAAAATATGTGAAGTTATGAAGTTTTTTATTATATATAAATTCTTTTAATGTCTAAAATTAGATTTTTTTATTTTTATGAAGACAGTTTAGTAAAAAAGCGTATATATATTTTTTATTATATTTAACATAGCCATAAAAAAAGAGACTCTTAAATTCAGAATCTCTTCTTTAAAGTTTTATTTATTTAAACAATCTTCCTTGTCCACTTTAAAATATCATTTATTACATCATCTTTATTCCATTCATTTAACATTTCATGTCTTCCACCTTTATACAGTTTATACGAAACATCCTCTATTTGAATTTCTTTATATAAATTAAATAAACTTTCTATTCCTTTTCCTTCATATCCTACGGGATCTTTATCCCCTGCAAATATATATATTGGTAAATTTCTTGGTATCCTATTTAATGATTCTTTTTCATGTATCTTCCATAATCCATTAATTAAATCATAATAGAAGGATGAAGAACAAATAAAGCCACACTTTTCATCTGCAATATATTTATCAACTTCTTCATCAACTGAACATAACCAATCATATTGTGTCCTATTAGGTTTAAAATTGCTATTAAAATCGCCAAAAGAAAGCTTATCCATAACTTTACTTATATGTTTTCTTCCATATAGTTTTATTTCACAGCCAGCAATTAGCCTTCCTATTTTAGTTATCTTTTTAGGTATTCCATTTGTTCCTGAAAGTATTAGTCCATCAATTTTATCGCCATAAAGTTGTATATATCTTTGGCTTAAAAAAGATCCCATACTATGACCAAATAATATTAATGGTACATTAGGATATTGCATCTTTATTATATCTGTAAGCTCCTTCAAATCCTCTACCATCCAATGAAATCCATCTTCATCTGCAATATATCCTAATTCTTCTTTTGTGCATGCAGTATTTCCATGCCCTCTATGATCATTAGCATATACCACAAACCCCGCCTCATTTAACTTTTCTGCAAAATAGCTATATCTTAAAGCTGTTTCTGTCATACCATGAGCTATTTGAATAACTCCTTTTATATTTTTCTCTTTAGGTTCCCACTTATAAACATAAATATTTTTACCCTCTGAATCCATAAATCTAAACTTTTCCATAGTTATCTCTCCTAAATTGATTTATAAAAATTAAGATGAAGAAACTCTTCATCTTAATTGCTTAGTGACCTACAATTTCACTTTCTTCTAATTTTCGTGAAAACTTATCTAAAGCTTTATTTAAATATTTTTTCCCTAATACTCCAATTACTAAAAATACTAAGAAAAATCCAGCTAAAACTATTGTATCTCTAGATAATAATTCTGGTACAATTCCTCCTACAGCTTCCCTTAAACCACCAATAGCATACTTAAATGGAAGTAATGGATGTATACTTTGGAAAAATTCTGGCATAACTTCTATTGGATACGTTCCACCAGAAGCAGCTATCTGTAATACAAGTAAAATTACAGCTAAAGCTTTGCCTACATTTCTAAACAGAGAAACTAAAGTATAAACTATTGTAACAAATACAATGCTTATAAAAGCTCCATATACAACAAATAGAATTGGATGTACAACATATGCTTTTAATATAAAGATATCTCCTAATGTTATAACAACAGATTGAAGTACTCCCATGGTTAAGAAGAATAAATATTTGCCTAAGTATTCTTCATAAGGTTTTAATTGTGTACCATCCTCAAAATCTTTAGCATGTGTAGTAAACAATGACAATAATAGCACTGCTCCTATCCACATAGAAAGAGCTGAGAAAAATGGGGACATTCCTGATCCATAGTTTGGAATTGGGAATACCTTAGTTTCATTTACTTGTATAGGACTTGATAAGAACTTACTTTGAGCATTTGCGTCTCCTGTAATTAAGTCTAATATCTTATCTATTTTCTCTTCATCATCAAGGTCTTTTATCTTTTCTACATATCCATGAAGCTTTTCTTTATAGGTAGGCATCTTTTCTTTTAAAACTCCTAGCTTCTCATTACCAAGTTTAGAGCCTTCTCCTATTAATGCTAGTATATCCTTTAAATCAGGTATACTTTTTTCTGCTTCATTCATTAGCATTGAAGTATTATCTGCTATTTTAGTTAACTGAGCTATACCAGTATTTAATGCTGGTACTATTTTACCATCATAATTATCCAATATGCTTGTTAATATTGAATCTATTCTTTCTACTCTTTCTTGAAGGTCCTTAAATTTATCTTTAAAAGCTTCATTATTACCGCTCTCAATTCCTGTATTTATTAAATCTAATACCTTATCTACTTCATCCTTTATTTTAGTTAAATTTCCTATAGCATTATCTAAATCTTTATTATGAATTAAATTATTTATAGACTTTAATAGCTTAATTAATGACTCTACAGAATTGTTTAACCCCTCAACCTTACCTTTTATTGCTGTAAGAACTTCCTTTACTTTTTCAGGTGATGTATTTTCATCAATAGATTGTAATAAGCTATTTATTCCTCCTACTACATTTTCACCAACTATTAAATCTTGTTTAATAACTGGTGATAACTGTGTCAATGATGCTTTTGCCTTATCTAAATACTCCTTGCTTGTTCCTAATACATCTTGACTTGTATTTATAGTATCTTCAATTGTTGGCATTAATCCATTTATCTTATTTACCATTTCATCTACGGTTATAGTTCCATCATATGCCTTATTAATTAATTCTTCAATTTGTGGCATTTCCTCATCTAATTTGTAAATTACATCAATTAATTTTCTTATTTCCGGCTTTGAGTTTGTTACTTCAACACCAATTTTGTTTAATACACTAAAAATAATTCCATCAACTGTCTCCACAACCTGCTCACTTACTTGATCCTTAACAGTACCTACACCTTTATCTGTTATCTTAGGTGCTACAGAATTACTCTTTTCATTAACTGTGTATTCTAATGTTGGCTCTATTATTCTATTTTCTGTTATAGATAAAAGTTTGTTTGAAAAATCCTCTGGCACTATCATACTAGCATAGTATTTTCCTGTCCTAACACCTTCTTGAGCATCTTCTCTATCTACGAACTGCCAACCTATATTTTCATTTTCTTCAAGTTTCTTAACAATCTCTTCTCCTACATTAATTTCTTTACCATCTAATGATGCACCTATATCCTCATTAACTACAGCAATTTTTATCCCTCTTGTATTTCCATAGGGATCCCACATAGCCTTTACATTAAACCAGGCATATAGCGCTGGTAATATTATTAGTGCAATAACTACTACAAGTGCAACCCAATTTGTTAATACCTTCTTTAGATCACGTTTAAAAATCCTTAATGCATTTTTCATATTATTACCTCATCCTTTAGTTAAATTGATGAAATTATTATAACACACTTTTATGACTGTTGGTCATTAATTTTAAAATGTTACAATTTCCTAACAATTTTATTCTTCTCAAATCCATAACAAAAATTCATATTCATACTTAACTTTTGGACAAAAAAGAGAAATTGCTTTGCAATTCCTCTTAATATAATATTTAATTAATAGTTCTTCTCATAGCTATTAATGCATTCAAATTATCAAATGAATATACCTGTAAAGTATTTTCATCCCCAAAAGATCCATAAATATCACTTCTAGGATTTATTACTTGAAATTCCTGAAGTCTTGATAAACAACTATTATAAAGTTCTTTATCTCCAACTTCAGCTGCTATTTGAATTACATTAGAATATATAGATGTAGATTCTATATTACTTAACGCTCTTCCATTACTTACACTATAGGTAGAATATAGCTTTTTATCATTAAGCATTCTCTCTTTTATCCAAGATACACTCTTAGATACATCTTCACCAGCATCAAGTTTATTTAATATTACTATTGTAGATAAAAGCATATCTATATCACCTTCATCATAACTACAATCTTCCCAATTATACTCTTTTTTATATAAAGGTACACTATCACTAATATATCCACCCTCAAGTATATCTAATGATTTTTTATATACATCTTTATAATCACTATCTAGATTAGATAAAAGCTTTATAGTCTGAAGATCTAAATAACACAAAGTCGTTTTTTTACTTTTGTTATATCCATCATTAAAGTCTGATAGCAAGTCATTTTCTAATAGATCTTTTTTTATTCCCTGGGAAATATTTAAAGCCATTCTTCTATAGCTCTGATCCTTCCACTTTTCTGTAGCTAATAATAAAGCTTTAATTATTCTTAGGTCATCAATAGTAGCTGATGTCAACGAAGGCTTATTCCCTTCAACTCTCCAGCTTATAACTCCACTTTCAAGAATCATGTTTTCTTTTATATATTGAAGAGTTCTATTAAAATCTTCTTTACTTCCTCTATGTAAATAGTATATAAGCATTAGCCCCTCTGATTCTGATAAGACAGAGCTTCCTTTTGTAATATCTCCATCTGAATTCTCTTCTGTATAGTTTGTTTTTATTCCACCTTTTTCATCAGTTAATTTATCATTAACAAAATCTAATAATATTTGCTCTCGCTCAGACACCACATTTTCTGACCATACAACCCCACTATTTATTGGTAATAAATACGGCTTAAAATAATACATTCCAAATCCAACTAAAACAACCAATGCTATTAAAACTACTACTGTATTCTTTTTCCTCATATTGCCCCCTATATAATCTATTCATATATTGCCTTATATATTTTGTAATATGAATTTACCCTATCCACATACTTTTTTGTTTCTTTAAACGGTATATAATCTAAGATCTTACCATCTTTTGAATACTCCTCGTTATTTAACCACTTGTTTACATTTCCTCTCCCTGCATTATAAGCTGCAATATAATTATCTAGTACTCCAAACTCAGTTCTTAAGTTATCTAAGTACCAACATCCCATCATTATACTATAATCTTCATCATACAACTTACTTCTATCATAATCCTCAAGTCCCATTTGTATTGCTATCCAATCTGCTGTATCTCCTGTAATTTGCATTAACCCAATAGCACCTTTATGTGATTCAGCATCAGCTTTAAATTTACTCTCTGCCTTAATTACTGCTAATACTAGATATGGATCCAAATTATATTCTTCTGAGTACTTAACAATTGCTTCTTTATGCTTAAAAGGAAATAAATATGTCTTCAATACGAATTCTCCACTAAAATAAACTGCTACTATTACCACTAATATTATAATTAATCTTTTAAGCTTCATTCTTACTCCCTCGATATTATATTATTTTTAAGAATTTAACCAGCTCATCTACCTGATTCTTAGTTTTTACTAACTCTCCATTATTATCAATAAGTATATTGGCATACTTTTTCTTTTCTTCTATTGGCATTTGAGCATTAATTCTACTTATGGCATCATTATTCGAAAGCTTATCTCTTGTTTTTACTCTTTGAACCTGAGTTGTATTATCTGCCCAAACTAAAATTACATAATCCATATCTTCATGAAGATTATTTTCAATTAAAGTTGGTGCATCCAGTATTACTAAACTAACACCATTTTGCTCGTATCTTTCAAAGGCCAAGTTAATTTCTTTCTTTATATATGGAATTATTATATTTTCATATTTAACTCTTAATTTAGGAAATCTAAAAATGTGGTTTCCAAACTCTTTTCTTCTAAATTCCCCTCTCCAATCGAAAAAACCTTCACCAAATTCTATTCTTACCTTATCTAATATTTCGGGATATTGTATTAGTACTTGCCTTGCTACTAAATCTGCATCTAGCACTTTAAAACCTGATGCTATAAGCATTCTAGACACAGTACTTTTTCCTGTACCTATCCCACCAGTAAGCCCTATCTTCAACATTTTCTATGCCCCCTTACTTAGCTTCATACCAAGTGTGACCTTCATTTACATCTACCTCCATAGGTACATGTAACTTAACTGCGTTCTCCATCTCATCTTTAACTAGTTTTCTTACTATTTCTTCTTCTTCTGGCTTTACATTAAGAATAAGTTCATCGTGAACCTGTAAAATCAGTTTACTCTTTAGTTTTTCCTCTCTTAGCCTATTATATACGTTAACCATAGCTATCTTTATAATATCTGCTGCACTTCCTTGAATTGGAGCATTCATAGCTAATCTTTCTCCAAGAGCTTTTACGATTTTATTAGAAGACTTTATTTCTGGTATGAATCTTCTTCTATTTAATATTGTTAAAACAAATCCCTCTTCTTTAGCTTTACTAACAATCTCTTCTAAATATGACTTAATCTTAGGATATCTTTCAAAATAAATATCCATATACTCTCCTGCCTCTTTCTTAGTTATCTTTAAATCTTGTGCAAGAGAAAAATCACTAATTCCATAAACAATACCAAAGTTAACTGCTTTTGCTCTACTTCTCATAAGTGATGTAACTTCTTCAACTGGTACATTAAATACCTCAGAAGCAGTCTTTCTATGAATATCACTATGATGCTTAAATGCATCAATCATATTCTCATCATTAGACATATGAGCTAAAACTCTTAATTCAATTTGAGAATAATCGCATGAAAGTAGGGTATCATTACTTCCTTCTGGAATAAAGACTTTTCTTATCTCTCTTCCCATTTCATATTTAATAGGAATATTTTGAAGATTAGGTTCTGTACTTGATAATCTTCCTGTTGTCGTTACTAATTGATTAAAACTTGAATGTATTTTACCATCTTCATCTATTACATTTTGAAGCCCTTCTACATAGGTAGAATTCAACTTTGTTATTTGTCTGTAATAAATAATTTTTGGTATTATTTCATGTTTATCTGATAATTTTTCTAATACCTCTGCATTAGTTGAATATCCTGTCTTAGTTTTCTTAATAACAGGTAAATCCATCTTTTCAAATAGTATTTTTCCTAATTGCTTAGGAGAATTTATATTAAATTCCTCTTCTGCAAGTTCATAAATTTCTTTTTGAGTTCTATCTATTTCTTCTCTAAACTTTATTTGAAGATCCTTAAGCATATTATGGTCTATATTAAAGCCTTCCTTTTCCATAGCTGACAAAACATATACAAGTGGAAGTTCCACTTTATAATAAAGCTCTTCCATCTTATCATCTTCTATCCTACCCTTAAGTTCAGTATATAACTCATCTAGATATGACGCCAATTTTGCTTCAATCTCTTCAGCTGTTCCCTTTGGATCTTCTCCTAAATACTCATTAACTAATGTATTTAAATTATATTCACCTTTAGATGAATCTATTATATAAGCAGCTATAGCAGTGTCGAACTCTAATCCCTTAAGCTCTATATTGTGCTTGCTTAAAATTGTAATTAAGTTCTTACAGTTATGGATAACCTTCTTTACCTTATCATTTTCCATAAAAGCCTTAATTATATTTAATGCCTCTTCTTTATTCTCTAAATAAATATCATTAAGTAAAATTTCACTTACACTACCTTTAACACCAATAAACATCTTATTTACTTCTATCTTTGAGTATAAAGATGAATCAAATGTATTATAAGATATATATACCTTCTCATTGCATGAAGCTAATAATTTCTTTAATTCTTCTATAGTAGCTACTTTGCTTATTAGTGTACTATCTTCCTTTTCTTCATCAGAATCTATTCCAAGTTTTGAAACTAATGATTTCATCTGTAACTTAAATAGATACTTCTTAAGCTTCTCCCTATCATAACCATCTTTGTTTTTTATATCTTTAAGACTTATATCTATAGGAACCTCTGTCATTATAGTAGCTAGCTTTTTTGAAAATATTGCTTGCTCACTATATGTAGTTAAGTTTTCCTTTAATTTTTTACCACTAATTTCATCAATATTACTTAATACACCTTCAACTGATCCATATGTCTGAATAAGTTTAAATGCAGTTTTCTCTCCAATACCTGGAACTCCTGGTATATTATCAGACTTATCTCCCATAAGCCCTTTTACATCTATAAATTGAGTTGGAGTCACTCCAAATTCATCTATAAATGCCTTTTCATTATATACAGCAGTTTCACTAACACCCTTTTTAGTTATTACTACATTTGTGTGTTCTGATGCTAATTGAAGAGCATCCTTATCTCCAGTAACTATAAAGCTTTCAATATTATTTTTCTCTGATAGTCTTGAAACTGTACCTATAATATCATCTGCTTCAAACCCATCAATCTCATATATATTAATTCCCATAAGAGTTAATAACTCTTTTATTATAGGAAACTGCTCTGCAAGTTCAGGCGGCATTTTTTTTCTACCAGATTTATAATCTTCATACTCTTTATGTCTAAATGTAGGTGCTTTCTTATCAAAAGCAGCAACTATATAGTCTGGTTTAATCTCCTCTTGCATCTTAAATAACATATTTGTAAACCCATATATTGCATTTGTATGAACACCCTCACTATTCGTTAAAGGAGGTAGTGCATAAAAGGCCCTATTCATAAGGGAGTTAGAATCTAAAATTAATATCTTTTCCATATTTTCCTCCAATTCAATAATAGCCTGCTATCTATAGCAGGCTACTATATTTATCCATAGAATAATTATACTATTATTCTAATTTAAAATCATTATACATTTATAAAACTCCCCAAAAAACTCTAGATTAATTCAATACAACTAAAAGATACTTAAATCTAGTTCTTCCGACAAATCTTTTAATACATGTATACCAGCTAAACTATTCCCTTTCTTATCTAAAGCAGGACCGTACACTCCAATACCCATTCTTCTAGGAACAGTAGCTAATATACCTCCCCCTACTCCACTTTTTGCAGGTATACCAATATGAACTGCAAATTCTCCTGATGCATCATACATTCCACAAGTAACCATTATAGTCTTAACTATTCTACAAGTTTCTCTAGACATCAATCTTTCACCATTCCATGGTGTTACACCATCATTTGCTAGAACTGATCCAAACATAGCTAAATCAATTGCATTTGCTTCTATTGAACATTGTCTAAAATATAATTCTAAAATTTCTTCTACATCACCTTGAAGCATTCCATTGCTTTTCATAAAATATGCTAAAGCCCTATTTCTATCACCAGTTCTTCTTTCAGAAACATAAACTTCTTCATTAATTGAAATATTCGGATTATTTGTTGCTTTTCTCATAAACTTAATTATTCTTTCAAGCTTATCCTCCCCATCTTCTCCATAAATTAATGAGGTTGTAGCTATAGCACCTGCATTAATCATGGGATTGTATGGTCTTTTTTTATCCTTTGTTTCTAAATTCACTATACTATTAAAACCATCGCCAGTAGGCTCCACATCTACTCTCTTAAATACATTTGTTCTTCCATTATCTCCAAGGGCTAAAATCAAACTTACCACTTTAGAAATACTCTGTATTGTAAAGTTCTTTTCACACTGTCCTGCATAATACTTTCTTCCTTCTACATCTACTATAGCAACCCCTAAATCATTAGGATTAGCTTCAAGCAATGCTGGTATATAAGACGCTAACTGTCCATCATTTCCATATTTTTTGTTTTTTTCTACTAGTGTTTCAAGTAACTTAAACACATAAACACCCCATTTTCTTTTGTTCTATGATTTTTAATTATATTACTTTACTTTTCTTCATACAAGAAAAAAACTCGCAAAAGCGAGTTTTTTTATAAATCATCATTATATTTAAATTTAATTATTTTCACCTTCATTTGTAGCTGTTTCATCAACTACAACTTCTTCATTTACATACTCTATATTTTGAGATTTTGCTTCTGCTTCCTTAGCAGCTTTCTCTGCTTGTTCTGCTGCTACTTTAGCTTCAGCAATTGCCTTTGCAGCTGCCATCTTAGCTGCTTGTGCTTCTTCCTTAGCTTTTTTAGCCGCTTCTTTAGCTTTCTTAGCTTCAGCTTTTGCCTTTATTTTTGCTTCTTCATCTGCTCTAGATTTAGAGTTCTTCTCAATATTGCTTCTATATCTTTCCAACTCCTCTTCTAATCTTTCTACAAAATATATAAATCTTTTTCTTACTCTTCCTTTAAATAAAACTGATTGAACTAATGTATTAAACCAAGGAAAAATACCTGGTTTCTCATCCTCTTCTATTAGTGTAAGTCGTGTAGTATTTTCATCTATCACTTCAAACTCATATGTAGATGTATATTTAACACTTCCATTAGTGCTTACAATTTGATATAACTCATTTTTTACAAATCCAGTTATCTCAACTTCCATAGTTGTAGCCCCTGCAGAGTATGCCCCTACCTTTTTATTTACCTTACATCCAACTGGATTCTCTTCATTAAATCTTGGGAAGTCTCTTTTTGCTGTTCTTATAAATAACTTGAATACTTCTTCTACTGGATAACTTAATTCCACTGAATTTGAAAAGGCCATATAATTCCCATCCTTTCATAAATACAATATGCATTTATTATAACTTATAAAGAATGCATAAGCCAAGGGCTTATGCATTCAAATTTAAATATTTACTTAAAACTCATTCTTAAGCTTGTTCAGAATCTCCCATTCTGTTTGCAGCTATAACGAATGGTGTCCAAATTACAACTGAAAGTACTAATAATGCTGCTGCAAGGATTGCTGCCTTAAAATCACCAGCAGTTCCGAAGAATGCAGAGATTATTGGTGGAGTTGTCCATGGTAACTCAACACATAAGTAGTTAGCAAACTTAATCTTTTCTGTAAATACCCAAGCTATTGCTAAACATATTGGTGGAGTTATGATAAATGGAACAAAATAAGTAGCATTTAATACGATTGGTAAACCAAAGATAACTGGTTCGTTAATTTGGAATATACCAGGTGCAATTGCTATTTTAGCTAATTCTTTAGCTTCTTGTCTCTTAGAGAATATGAATATAGCAATTATTAAAGCTAACGTACACCCTGACCCACCTGGTTGAGCGTAAACGTCAACGAAGTTTCTAGTTAATGCATATATAGGTTCTTTACCTTGAGCAACTGCATTTACGTTGTCAAGTAAAGCTGTCTTATACATAGTATTTAATGCAGGATCTACCATGTTTGAACCGTGTAAACCACAGAACCATAGTAATTGAGCAATAAATATTAAGAAGATATAAGTGAATGGAGATTGTCCAAGTGCCATCATTGGCTTTTGAACTACTTCTAACATCCAATCAACAAATGGTGTCTTAACAGCTTGTGCGAATATTTCAGCTATAATACCGAAAATAACTAATGTTAATCCTCCTGGAACTACAGCAGCGAATGCTTTTGATACTGCTGGTGGCACTTGTTCTGGCATCTTAATAACCCATCCCTTCTTAGTGAAGGTAACGAATAATTGAGCTGCTACTAAACCAACTAACATTGCTGAGAACATAGCATTTGATCCTAATTGACCAACTGGCATTAATCCCCATGCACCTTCTGTAAAAGTACCATCTTCTGCTTTTGAAAATACACCCATAGCTGTTTGTGGGAATATTGTGAACCAAGATGCTAAAGCTATTAAAGCTGCACCTATTCCATCCATTTCATTTGACTTAGCTAATGAATAAGCTACACCTAATAATATAAATATTGATAAAATTGCTGAAGTACCAAACCAAATATCCCCCATCACTGGAATTGCATATTTTTGTAGAATTGGTTGTACTGATTCATGATATGCGTCAATCTTGTTTAAGTATTGACCTACAAATGAAGTTTCATTAAAGAAAACGTTATTCATCATTGATGCTAATGCACCTGTCATTGATACTGTAAGAGAAGTAATGAAACCATCCCTAATAGCAATCAAGTGTTTTTGTCCACCGATGAATGACGCTACTGGCATTAGATATTTTTCTAATGCTGCTGAAATTTTGTCCATCATTTTTTTGTTCCCCCCTAATAATAATTTAATTTTAATAAATTTATATGAATGTTTCTATACTTTAAAAAACCTTGTGCCTCAGATTTTTTAATATATACAAACATACAAAGCTAAATTATGCTTGTCCATTGTAAACCTTATCTTAAAAGAGATCATATTTTTATAATATATTTATTAACTTTACATCTAAAATAGAACTCTAAATCGTTTCTTCTAAATATATATTATTTTTACTAAAAGCAAATAACCAATGAAATATATATTTAAATCCCTTTAAGTTACTCCCACAACTTAATCTTAATGTTTTCTTAGGCTCTATATTAACTATTTTGGTTGGACTCTTTGTCCCCATTACTTGAATATACATTTCATGTTGTCCAACTGACAAAGAAATAACTTTTCTTTTATTGTTTTTTATGTTATTTACCTCTTTGCCATCTATAATAATCTTGAACTCTTGAGAACTGTATAACTCATGGTAATCTCTAGTTATCAAGATTTCTCCCATATTCTCACCTTTTTCTTAAATATATTAAACTATATATTTTTCAACATCAGGCATAAACTTTTCTACTCTCTTTAAACCAAAATCTGCAGGTTTAATAACTATATATGGAGTATTTTTAGATTCTAAAGTTGATTTTATTTGAGCTTCTACCAAAACTACTTCTGGAGAAATAATTGCCACTTTAACATCTCCACCTTCTATAACATCTAAATACTCTTTATCATTTGCATAAATCCATTCTATAGGAAGATTATTTTTCTTTGTATAATCATCCATAAACCTTTCAAAGGATTTTGATTGTCCTGTTCCCTTACAAATTACTAAAACCTTATTCATTCCCTTCAGTTCCCCCTGTTACCTTTAAACTAAATCTCTTAATACTATATTTTATTAAATAAAATAACAAAGTATTCAACCACGTATGTAAGTTTATTGTATACAAAACAAATATTAAGTTTTGTTATCATTTACATAGTAACACAATTTTCCTCATTTGTATATACCTTTAAGTTTTTTATTTGTAATATCTTTCTATATATACATTTATCCAAATATATATTACCAAATAAATATCACAATCATATTTTATACGATTTTTCTCTAAATGTAAACATTTTTATTATATAATTTGTAAGTTTTTTGTATATTGTATTTTTTATATAGAAATTCTACTTACATTCATTTATTCTATTATTTAGAAACTGTAAGTGTTTTAGTATTTACGAAAGATAGGTGTTTTATGAATATACCTAACTTCAAATAAAATAACAGAGTATAATGTAAAAATACTTCAGATATCTAATCTACACTGTAAGTCTTTCGGAAAAATCAGCACACCCTACTAGACAAAACAGAAAATAAGATGGACGAACTAATAAAAAAAAACTACAACAACTCTTGTATGCTAGTAAATGAATTGACTGATAAATCTCCTACCTATTATCTAACTAAAAATCATGAATGTTATGGTAACTATGCTAAATAAATAAAAGAAGAGCTTTCATCTTTAGACTTAATATTCTTATACAATTAAAGTTCTCATACAAATATAAAAAATATATCCATTAGTATTTGCAGAATTAATGATAATTACTCTTATAATTCTAAAAGCATACTTAAATTTTTAACCTTCAATATAAAAGATTCCCTCATTAACATTCTAGTTCAGAGACCTGAATACTTTAACCAACACTCAAATTATAATACATTTTCAATTTAGGCTATTTAATAATCATGAGTTAGTAGTTCTAGAAATCTCAAGCAAATTAAAATTTTATAATTTCCTTATATAGTAAAAAACATCAAGTTATATTTATATATTTATATATTGTTATATTCTTAAGTTCTTATATTTATATATTAGTTTGCTAATGACTTTATTTGAATATATTAAAAACATAAAAACGAAACTACCTCGGTAGTTTCGTTTTTATATTATAATCTTTCTCTTATAGATTTAATAAACTCTTCACTATTAACAGCCTTAACATTTTCCATTGAGGCTAGTGAAGCTAAATCTTTTGTCATTATACCTTCTTCTATTGTTTGTATAGATGCTTTTTCTAACTTATCAGCAAAATCCATAAGTTCTTTATTCCCATCAAGCTCTCCACGCTTTCTTAAAGCGCCAGACCAAGCAAATATAGTTGCCATTGAATTTGTTGAAGTTTCTTCACCTTTTAAATGTTTATAATAATGCCTTTGAACAGTTCCATGAGCTGCTTCATACTCATAATTTCCTTCTGGAGAAACTAATACTGAAGTCATCATAGCTAATGATCCAAAAGCAGTAGCAACCATATCACTCATTACATCTCCATCATAATTCTTACAAGCCCATATCATCCCGCCTTCCGACTTAACTACTCTTGCAACAGCATCATCTATTAATGTATAGAAATATTCTATACCAACTTCATAAAACTTATTTTTGTATTCCTTATCAAATATTTCTTGGAATATATCCTTAAATGTGTGATCATATTTTTTTGAAATAGTATCTTTAGTGGCAAACCATAAATCTTGCTTTGTATCTAATGCAAAATTAAAACAACTTCTTGCAAAACTTTCAATAGATTTGTCTAAGTTGTGCATTCCTAAAACCACACCTGCTCCATCAAAGTTATGAATTAATTCTCTTTTTTCTTTCCCATCTTCAGATGTAAAAACAAGCTCACACTTTCCTTTTCCTTCCACCTTCATTTCAACATCCCTATATATATCACCATAAGCATGTCTTGCAATTGTAATTGGCTTCTTCCAATTTCTAACGTATGGCTTAATAGGATCTACTATTATTGGAGCCCTAAATACTGTACCGTCCAATATTGCCCTAATTGTACCATTTGGGCTCTTCCACATTTCTTTTAAATCATATTCCTTCATTCTTGCAGCATTAGGTGTTATTGTTGCACACTTAACACCAACCCCATATTTTTTAATAGCATTAGCTGCATCAATTGTAACTTGATCATTAGTGGCATTTCTATATTCAAGCCCTAAATCATAATACTCTGTCTTTAAATCAACAAAAGGAATTATTAATTCATCCTTTATCATGCCCCAAAGGATTCTAGTCATTTCATCTCCATCCATTTCAACCAATGGAGTTGTCATTTTTACTTTCGCCATCATTTTGCCCCCTTTTAAATTAAAACTTTCATTTTATAGCAATATTATACATTACATACACTTTAATAGCAATTAAAATGAAATTATGATTTCTTGAAACTTCATTTTATTAAATCCGAAAATTAATTTAGAATAATCAAAAAGAGAAATCACATAATAATTTCTCTTCTTACTTTTAACTATTCTATTGCATCTTGCATGGTTAATTTTTGGAATAGTAGATTAAACAAATTGTAAAGGACAAACCCAATCACTGAGGTAGCAATAAATAATTCTACAACTCCAATTCCTTCAAACAAATGCGCTAAAGTTGCATTTACAGTCAAGAAATACATACTAATTTTAAAAGTTGCAAGTGTTGTTGCTGCTAACGGAAAGGTTAAACTTGCAAAACCTGCATTAAACTTCTCTTTTAAGCATTTAGGAATTTGAACATAAGAATATAAGGTTATAGAGAATACTATCACTGCCATTAACCCTACAAAATTTCTATTGTAATTTGTAAACACTGTTAAATAACTTATTATTACCAAACTAGGTGGTGCTGCCATAATAACTACTGTAGGATATATTTGCTTTTCGATATCCCCCTTATACAATCTGTATATCATAAAAGGTAATATAAAAAAATATGTTGTTGTACCCCAATAGAAGATAACTTTAGTTAACATAGTTTCATTCATTCCTGTACTACTTACACACGCCACTAGACTTCCTACAAAGGGAATAAAAAAACTAGGCACAAAGGTATTAAAATTAAAATTCTTTATTAAATGTTTATAAATAGCTATAATTGAGATCACACTATAAATTACAATCCCAAAAAGCCACATTGTCTTACCTAATGTATAACTAAACTTTAAATAGTAGTTACCTAAAATCATAATTAACATACCAAATGTAGGGAAGACACTTGCCAGTACTGGCAATTCTAATTCTTTCTTTACTGTTTTAGGGTAAAAAAACAGTTTAAGTAATGCAAACAAAGCCACTATTGCTGCCATGTTCATAAATATATCCTTTAAGAAAGTCAACTCTCTTAAAGCAAATATATTAGATAATGTTGTTGCTCCAACTGATGTTGCAACTGCTCCTATTGGCAGATTATCATGAACACTTCTAAAATTTTTAATAAATGTATTTTTATCTATCATAGCATTCCTCCTAATGATTAATAGCTTTCTGTAGTCTCATTTGTTGCTTTTAGTATACTACTGAAATATTCAAAAGGTAAAATACTTAAATTTGATATGTACCATAGGTTTTTACTTATTAATAAATTTTATAAACTCTTTCATATTGTTGTTCATAAACTTATCCTTATGTATTATAAGAATAAGTTCTCTGTTTATATTGCCACAATCCATTCTTAAAGTCTTTAATTCACCTTTTTCAACTTTATCTTCTAAACATCTTTTAGAGATACAACCTACTCCTAAATTAGCTTCTACGCTTTTCTTTATAGCTTCTGTATTTCCAAGTTCCATAAAAATTCTATAATCTATATTTTTTTCTAAAAAGAAACTCTCAACAATTTCTCTAGTGCCGCTACCAAACTCTCTCATTATTAACTTTTCCTTTTTAAGTTCTTTAGGAGTTATAATGCCTTTATCTCCTAAAGGATGTTTAGCACTAGTTATAAATACAATTTCATCCTTCCATACTGGAATCTTATTTATTTCTTCAGATATTATCCTACCTTCTACAAAAGCAAAATCCACCTTATTCTCTAGAATTAGCTTTTCTATATTTGTAGTATTTTCTATTATTAAAGAAATTTCAATTCCTTTATGCACCTCAACAAACTCCTTTAATATATCAGGAAGAATATATGTACCTATTGTTGTACTAGCTCCTATTTTTATTTTTCCCTTTTCTTGATTAGTTATTTCATTGACTTTTTCAGTTGCTTCCTCATATAAGTTAAGAATTCTTCGCACATAATTAAGACAAACTTCTCCTTCATTTGTTAAGTAAATTCTTTTACCTATTCTATCAAATAATCTTGCACCTATCTCCTCTTCAAACTCATGAATAGCTTGACTTACAGATGGTTGACTTATGTATAGTTCCTTTGCTACCTTGGTCATATTTAAACTAGTTGCTGTTGCATAAAAAATTTTTAATTTTCTTATATTCATATAAATTTCCCCTTTTAATACTAATTAAACTCAAAAAAGGATGGCTGTTCAAACCATCCCTATGTTTATCTATTTATTTGTCTACATCTTCAAAATCTACATCTATAGCATTACTTGTATCTACAGAATCATCAACATATACTTCATAATTATTATTTGTTGATTCATTACTACTTCTCTTACTCTTTTTAGAATTAAAATATCCTACAACCTTAGTAACTACATAAATTGCCGCTCCACCTACTAAAAGATATGGAAGTATTGAAAAGAATAAATTAATAACAACTGAAAATATTAAAACACCCAATGCTATATACATTATTGTTCTCAATGTACCTTTGTTCATAATTTTACCTCATAATAATTATTATTTTCTTTTGCTAATCCTATTATACAATTAACTCTTAGATGAATAAAGACTCAAAGCCTTATTTTAAGATTTTATTAAAAATTATGTATTCTTTTTCCTTTTAGCTATTAAAGGTAGTATTAATCCTAATCCTATTAATACAAATGGTGTCACTACATTTAATATAACTTGGAACCACCATTCACCTGAATAAGCTTGAATTCCTGAAGGGAACATTCCCATGATACAAGCAAAGGCTGTAAATATAAAGCACCATACCCCAAATCCTAGGGCTACCTTATCATTCTTAACAAACTTATATTCTGAATTATATCTATCCGAAGCCTTCTTAAGTGCTATAAATGCTAAGAATACCCATAGATATCTCATTGGCATAACTACAGAATTTAACTTTAATAACCAGTTATATAACTCACTCATATCACCAATTCCTAATGCTGGTACAACTATAAGTATTCCAACTAAGATAGCAGTCATTAAGTATCCATTAATAGGTGCTCCATACTTATTTGTCTTAGTTAAAGTTCTTGGTACAAAATTATCATCAGTATCTGCTAAAAGTACTTTTAATGGTGCATCTATAGAGAATACTAAAGCAGAAATTTGTGCTGTCATATTAGCAAGCGCATATATAATTAATAATATATTACCCACTCCATAATACTCACCTAGCATCTTAAATGCATAATATTGACCGTTCATCATTAAGTCCTTAGGAATATTATTTGCATCAAACATAATTCCCATAGCTACTGATCCTAAAATAGCTGATATTGCTACCATGATAGCTAGAGTTAACATTCCTTTAGGAAATTCCTTTGATGGATTTTTTGTATTATTTACATATGGAGATATTTTTTCTGCTCCTCCAACCGCAAACACTAACATTGATAATGTTGTAAAGTAAGTAAAATCAAATCTAGGTATTATAGTTTCAACTGTAATGTTAGCTGTTGCAATATCAGTTCCTCTTATAAATGGTGCTGCAATAACTAATAGTATATAAAGCATTGACATTATAAATATTGATGTTCCTGCTATATTACCTATAGTTTTAAGAGAAGTTATCCCTCTTGAAGCTACCCATAAGAATATTAAAAATATTACTAATGTAATTAATTGAGCTGTTAATGTAGGCATATCACTTACAAGAGTTCCATCACCTTTAACTGCCCATCCTAAGGCTATAAGTACTGCTTGAGGTTTTTGAGCCAAGTATGGAATATGTACAACCCAATAAGTCCATCCTGCAAAATAAGCAAGCTTTTTTCCCATTGTATTTCCTATCCAAGTACTAACTCCTGCTTTACCATCTTTAAAAACAGATCCTAATTCCCCTACCATTAATGCATAAGGTACAAAGTATAATCCTATAATTAGCACCCATGAAACTATAACTTTTAACCCTTGGTTTGCAAAGTTATTAACAACATTACCAAACCCCCATACAGATACAAAGGCCATAAGTGCAAGGTTATACCACCTTAATTTTTTTTCATCTTCTAACATGTTTTTACTCTCCTTATTATCTTTTGTACTTTATACTAATTAATTTAAATCCTTCATTAGTTTACCATCTTTAATCTATTTTTTCAAAGTAAACAAATTGTGAAATTCCTTATAACATAGTGTATGTAAGATGAATATTTTCAAACTAGGATATTATCTTTTAAACTAGAAATTATTTCTTAAATATCTATATAAAAAGAGATTTCGAAATTCAAAACCTCTTTTTCATTACTTATATTTAAATTAAGAACTTAAGTAAAAATATTGCACCTACTATTATAGTTGTAAAGCTAATGTCTTTGGCTTTACCAGCAAATATCTTTAATACTATGTAAGAAACAACTCCAAATACTATACCATCTGAAATACTATATGATAATGGCATCATTATTATTGTTAAGAATGCAGGTATAGCTTCTGTATACTCATTTAATTCTATCTCTTTAATAGGCTCTATCATAAATAAACCTACTAATACTAAAGCTGAACATGTTACAGCTGAAGTTATTGACGCAAATACTGGCGAGAAAAATAATGCTAAAGCAAACATTATACCAGTAGAAACTGCTGTAAGTCCTGTTCTACCACCTTCTGCAACTCCTGATGCACTTTCAACAAATGTACTTACTGTACTAGTTCCTACGCAAGCTCCAAAAGTTGTACCTACTGCATCTGCAAATAAAGCCTTTTTAATATTAGGAACCTTTCCGTTTTCATCTAACATCTTAGCCTTAGTAGCAACTCCAACTAAAGTTCCTATAGTATCAAACATATCCATAAATAATAATGTAAATAGTACTATCAACATATCTATCGAAAAAATATTTGACCATTCAAATTGTAAGAACACTGAGCTTATTGATGGTGGCGCACTAACTATAGTTGTTGGCACTGGTGTAACACCCATTGGAATCCCAACTACAGCAGTAATTAACATTCCGATAAATAAAGCTCCTTTAACTTTTCTTACCAATAATATTCCAGTAATAAGAATACCTATTATTGCAAGTAAAGCTGTTCCACTAGTTATATCTCCAAGAGCAACTATTGTTCCACCATCTTGTGGATGAACTATAATTCCAGCTCCTTCAAGTCCAATTAAAGCAATAAACAACCCAATCCCAACTGATATTGCCTTCTTAATATTAGATGGTATAGAATCAACAATTGCTTCACGTACATTAAATAAAGTTAAAAGAATAAATATAATACCTTCTAGGAAAACTGCTGTTAATGCGAATTGATATGAATATCCCATCCCTAAAACTACTGTAAAAGCAAAAAAGGCATTAAGTCCCATTCCTGGTGCTTGAGCAAATGGTAATTTTGCATATAATCCCATAATTAATGTAGCAACTAAAGCTGATAAAGCTGTTGCTGTAAATACTGCTCCTTGATCCATTCCTGCTGCTGAAAGTATTGAAGGATTAACTATTAATATATACGCCATAGTCATAAACGTAGTAATACCTGCAACCATTTCAGTTCTAACACTTGTATTATTTTTTGATATTTCAAAGAAATTGTCTAAAAGACCATCCTTTTTAAATAAGTTTTTCATTTTACCACTCTTTCATACTTCTGAAATTTGCCCCCGATTTATAATAAGATAACTTTCGACATTTTTCAATAGCATTTACGAATATTTTTTATAAAATTTAAATTTCATATCGATTTTATAAACAAAATCCGGATGTTATCCTTAATCAAAAGGAGACAACATTCGGATTTTTATTCTATAACCAGTTATTAAACTTCTTTATATAAATCTTTTTAACACTTTGCACCAAACCACAATATCCAACTAATATTAAAATAACCATTAAGAAATACACTTTTGGTAATGCAACAAAACCTAAGCCTTCTCCAATAGCAGTAAAAGGAATCATAATCCCTATTAACATTATTGCTGTTGTTAATAATATAACTGGTATAGTTGGTCTACTTTGAATAAATGGAACCTTTTCTGTTCTAATCATATATACAATTAGTATTTGAGATAATAACCCCACTACAAACCAACCTGTTTGAAATAACCCTTGATTCTCAATTGTATTAGCTCCTAACACAAACCACATTACCAAAAAAGTTATAATATCAAACACTGAGCTTAAAGGTCCTATAAACATCATGAATCTTCCTATGTCCTTTGCATCCCACTTTTTGGGTCTTTCTATATACTCTTTATCCATTCTATCCCAAGGAATTGATAGTTGTGAGAAATCATATAATAAGTTTTGTACTAATAATTGAATAGATAGCATTGGCATGAAAGGTAAAAATGCACTAGCCACAAGTACAGAAAATACATTTCCAAAATTTGAACTTGCTGTCATCTTAATATATTTAATTATATTTCCAAAGACTCTTCTACCTTCTTTAACTCCATCAACCAAAACCATTAAACTCTTTTCAAGTAATATTATATCTGCAGATTCTTTAGCTATATCTACACCAGTGTCTACAGAAATACCTACGTCAGCTTCTTTAAGGGCAGCCGCATCATTTATTCCATCCCCCATAAAACCTACAACATGACCTTTTTCTTTTAATACCTTTATAATTCTTGACTTTTGTAATGGTGATAATTTCGCAAACACATTAGTTTCATCAACTGCTATTGACAACTCTTCATCACTCATAATATCCACATTATTTCCAAGAAGTATATAATTAACATCTAATCCAACTTCCTTACAAACCTTCTTTGTTACAGAATCATTATCTCCAGTTAATATTTTTACATCTACACCGTATTTAATTAATTCCCTAATAGCTTCAGCTGCAGATTCCTTTGGTGGATCCAAGAATGCTATATATCCAATTAAAACCATATCTTTCTCATCTTTAACACCAAATTCCATTATATCCTCAATATTATTTTTTTGAGCTACTCCAATTACCCTCATGCCTTCCCCATTTAAATCATTAACTGTATCTAATACTTTTTTCTTTAATTCATCAGTTAATTTAACAACTTCACTATTCATTTCTACGTAAGAAGAAATATTTAGCATCTCTTCAATTGCACCTTTAGTTACAAGCTGTTTCTTTCCAACCTTATCTTCTAAAACAACAGACATTCTTCTTCTAGTAAAATCAAATGGTATCTCATCTACTTTTTTAAACCTCTCTTCTTCTTTATCACATCCTGCTTCTCTTCCATGTTCTAATATTGCAACATCCATTAAGTTCTTTAAGCCTGTTTGAAAATAACTATTTAAATAGGCATGTCTTAGCACTCTTAAATCTTCTTCTCCTTTTATATTTAAGTGCTTTTCCACAACTATTTTATCTAATGTTAGTGTTCCAGTTTTATCTGTACACAAAATATCCATAGCACCAAAATTTTGAATTGCATCTATCTTTTTAACTACAGTCTTCTTTTTTGCCATAGACATAGCACCCTTAGCTAAATTTGTAGTCACAATCATAGGAAGCATTTCTGGAGTTAGTCCTACAGCAATTGATATTGCAAACAAAAACGCTTGTAACCAATCCCCCTTAGTAATTCCATTAATCACAAACACTATAGGAACCATAATCATCATAAATTTAATTAATAGCATACTTACCTTTGAAACACCTTTTTGGAAACTTGTTTCTTCTTCCTTATTAGATATTTCCACTGCTATGCTACCAAGATAGGTATCATTCCCTGTTGATACTACAACACCAATAGCACTTCCACTTATTATACTGGTGCCAAGTAGAAGGATATTATCTAAATCACATATTGCTATCCCTCTATCTCTTTCTTTTAAATGATCCAATTTTTCTACAGGTTCAGACTCACCAGTTAATGAAGATTGCCCAACAAATAAATCTTTACAAGATATAACTCTAATATCTGCTGGTATCATATCACCTGCAGATAAATATAGGATATCTCCAGGCACTACTTCTGCCATATCAATTTCTTTTGCCTCTTCACCATCTCTTTTCACTAAAGTTGTTGTCTTAACCATAGCCTTAAGCTTGTTTGTAGCATCCTTTGATTTTCTCTCTTGAAAAAATTGTAACAAAGCACTTACTGTTACCATAGTTAAAATAACTATTATTGCAGTAAAACTCCTATCTTCAGCCTTTGGAATAATTACATCTGTAAAAGTAGATACAATTGCTAATATAACTAAAACTATATTAAAAGGATTTATAAATGATTTTAACAACTCTATAATCCATGGTGCTTCCTTTTCATGTATTACTTCATTCTTACCAAACTTATCTCTTCTTTCTTCTACCATCTTATTTGATAATCCATTTATATTGGTATTTAATTCATTAAATAATTCAGCCTTAGACATTCTGCCTAATGTAATTAGTCTATCTGTTAATATTCTTTCCTTTAACATTTTTCTTTCCTCCTTACTAAATCAATCTACTTATCGCCTAAAAAAGGCAATAAGAAACTAAGGGTTAAAAATTCTATTTTTTAACCACAGACTTTGTTTTTTGAATTTGAAAATTTAGTAACTTGGATAATGTTCGTTTTAGAATTGAAAACAGAAAGGTGTTAAAAGGGTAAAAAAGAAAGGATCTTTATCCAGATACACATCACTATCTTCAATTTTAATACTTCCATTTTCCGTACTGCCATTTCCAGATTCCATTCTTTTTCACCTCCTGATTTTTCAAAAAATAATAAAAGCCTCCGTCAACTCAAACTGACGAAGGCATAATTAACTATAATAATACTTTCTCGTTTGAGTTTTGGCTCTGCAAGGCAATGAAATCGCATTAAGTTAAACCTTCTTTGTTCGGCAAAACCTGCTAACCAGTTAAAAATGTTTCCATTCTTTTACGGCAGCGACCCGTATCCTTGTAGTAACCTCACCTACCGAGGCCTATTAACTTTTATACTATCATACTATGATGTATTCAATAATTTGTCAACACAATTTGCAAAATATTAATATTCAACAAAAGATTTAGCTATTGGTGCAAATCCATCTTTTTTTAATACATCAATAATCACACCTATAATTTCATAGCTAGAGCTTGGATTATCATTTTTTCTAATGCTTTCTAACTTCTTGCAAATATCTTCAACTAGTATTTTAATATCTGACTCATTTAATGCAATCCCCTCTACATCTTTAGATGCATTATCTAAACTAGTAAAAATCTTTTTCTTATCAAACTCTTGCAATCTACCATCTTTTTTTATAATCTTCATAAATTCACACATCCTTTTTATTTTATTATACTTTAATTTATAATATATACAACTTTGTTATTTTAATCTTTTTGATATAATAAATTAATATTGAAAGGAAGACTAAAATGAAAAATATATTAAAAATAACTCCAATAAATAGCCTAAATAACTCTACATATAATATAACCATTTTCCATAAAAAATACTTTTTAAAAGTTACAAAAAGGAATAATACGAAGCTTATTAAACTATTAGAAGATAAGGATATTATACCCAAAGGAATTTTCACTTCAAAGAAAATTTTATTTAACAAATATATATCCAATGCAAATTTAGATGAAAAACTGCAAAATACAGAAACTTTTTTAAAATCTATATCATCAGAATTAAAAAAGTTACACTCTATTTCTATCAATACTTATAATAATCCTTTTGAAAAAATCAAAAACAATTTCTCTCATTTAGAAAAAAATAAATTTTTCTCTTCCTCCATACACGAAATTTATAATTCATAAATTAAATCTCTTAGAAGAAGAGCTTTCTAAAGATATAAACTTAGGATTATGCCATAACGACTTAAATCCTTCTAACATCTTATATAAAAATAACAAAGTCTACTTAGTTGATTTTGATTTTATAGGAATGAATGATATTTACTATGACCTAGCTACACTATCATGGTTTTTATCCAAGGACATAAGAAAGAAACTATTATTCTTTTACTTTGGAGATTGTACTTCTTACCATGTAGATAAATTAAATAAGTATATTTTTATAGCTAAGTTATGGAATGCCACCTGGAGCTATAATAAATCTATAGTTTCAAATTCTGATTATAACTATAGGCTTGGTGGAGATTTGATAATGGAAGACTTATATAATTACATTTCTAAAAATACTTATTAAAAAGCACACTATTAGCTTATTCTAATAGTGTGCTTTATATATTCCAACTAAGTAAAGACTACTTGTTCATTCCTTCTTCAACAGCAACAGCAACTGCAACAGTCATACCAACCATTGGGTTGTTACCAGCACCGATTAATCCCATCATTTCAACGTGAGCAGGAACTGAAGATGATCCAGCGAATTGTGCATCTGAGTGCATTCTTCCCATAGTATCAGTCATACCATAAGAAGCTGGACCTGCTGCCATGTTATCTGGGTGAAGAGTTCTTCCAGTACCACCACCTGATGCAACTGAGAAGTATTTCTTACCTTGTGCTATACATTCTTTCTTGTATGTTCCAGCAACTGGGTGTTGGAATCTTGTTGGGTTAGTTGAGTTACCAGTTATTGATACGTCAACACCTTCCATGTGCATTATAGCAACACCTTCTCTAACGTCGTTAGCACCGTAGCATCTAACCTTAGCTCTTGGTCCGTTAGAGTATGCTTTTTCTCTTACTACCTTAACTTCTCCAGTGTAGAAGTCAAATGAAGTTTCAACATATGTGAAACCATTAATTCTTGATATTATCATAGCAGCATCTTTTCCAAGACCGTTTAAGATAACTCTTAATGGTTGCTTTCTTACTTTGTTAGCTTTTTCAGCTATTTTAATAGCACCTTCAGCTGCAGCGAATGATTCGTGACCAGCTAAGAATGCGAAACATTCAGTTTCATCTCTTAAAAGCATAGCTCCTAAGTTACCGTGTCCTAATCCAACCTTTCTGTCATCTGCAACAGATCCTGGTATACAGAAAGCTTGTAATCCTTCTCCGATTGCTTCAGCAGCATCAGCAGCTTTCTTGCAACCTTTCTTTATAGCTATAGCAGCACCTAAAACGTAAGCCCATCCAGCATTTTCGAATGCGATTGGTTGAGTTTCTTTTACTATTGCATATGGATCAACACCGATTGATTCACATACTGCTTTAGCATCTTCTAATGTTTTCATACCGTACTTTTCTAGTACAGGTGTTATTTGTCCTATTCTTCTTTCATAACTTTCAAATAATGGCATGATTATTCCTCCCTATCAATTAATTATTCGTGTCTTGGATCTATTAATCTAGCAGCGTCGTCTACTCTTCCGTATTGACCAGATGCCTTAGTTAAAGCTTCGTTTGCATCCATACCTTTTCCGATCATTTCCATCATCTTTCCAAGGTGAACAAACTTGTATCCAGTAATTTCGTTATCTTCATCAACAGCAACCTTAGTTACATATCCTTCTGCCATTTCTAGGTATCTAGGTCCCTTAGCTAAAGTTCCGTACATAGTACCAACTTGTGATCTAAGACCCTTTCCTAAATCTTCAAGACCTGCTCCGATAGGTAGTCCACCTTCTGAGAAAGCAGTTTGAGTTCTTCCATAAACTATTTGTAAGAATAATTCTCTCATAGCTGTGTTAATAGCATCACAAACTAAGTCTGTGTTTAAAGCTTCTAATATAGTCTTACCCGGTAAGATTTCTGAAGCCATTGCAGCTGAGTGAGTCATTCCTGAACATCCTATTGTTTCAACTAATGCTTCTTCAATAATTCCATCTTTAACATTAAGAGTTAATTTACATGCTCCTTGTTGAGGTGCACACCAACCAATTCCGTGAGTTAAACCTGAAATATCCTTTACTTCTTTAGCTTGTACCCATTTACCTTCTTCAGGTATTGGAGCTGCTCCATGATTTGGGCCTTTAGCAATTACACACATTTCTTCAACTTCTCTTGAATACATCATATTGTTTTCTCCTCCCTAATTATTATAACTATAAAAAAGTTATATTATATACTAGGTCAAAAATTGTCCCGCTAGGGTTAATTTTATCCTAGTTATATTCTAGCAAATGTCCACCATTACCACAACATAAAAATATAAAAATTTTGCCTATAAAGGTTGAATTTTTTATCTATTGAATTATTCTTCTACTTATGGTAATATAATTACGTTCTCAAAAAAACATGCCGCCATGGCGGAACTGGCAGACGCACACGACTCAAAATCGTGCGGGAAACCATGTGGGTTCGATTCCCACTGGCGGCACCAATAATTAACAAGAATGACTTTATCACTTAGTTTGAAAGCTATTTGATAAGGTCATTTTTCTTTATTTGTCACACTTTTTGTCATAATTAAACAAATAAAAAAGAGTACTTTTATACTAACGGGTTCCGTTTATAGGTGCAAAAGTTACTAAAAGTGTCAAAATCTCAAGAGAAATAACACTATGATTCATATCTTTGTTAATACATATGTGAATTGATATGTTATTTTACAAACAACATCTTTAATAAAAAAGGGTTTATGGAATATTTTTACGAATTATGTTGATATAATAGTAAATAAAAGACGAAGAATTGTATGCTTCATTACAATGATTGGGGTGAAAATAATGGATGATAAAAAAGCTCAGGAACAGTTTAAAAGAGGTATTAAGTATAACAGGATAGGATTTTTTATTATTCTCCTTGCTATTGTACCAATGGCATTATTAGAAGGTTTAGTTAAATATATCTTAGCGACTATTATTTTATCCATCGGATTTTATTTAGAACGTCAATACAAATGCTCATATTGTGGATATGTTTTTGACCCAAAGCTAAAATCTAATGAATTAATACATTGTCCTAAATGCAGTAAAAAACTACAGTAATAGTACATCATTTTAAATAATTACAAATTATTTTATACCTACATCATCAGAAACTAAAAATACAATTCTATATTCATTTTCCTTACTAATTTAATATTTACCTATATATGCTTCTAGCATGTTTTAACACTCACCCTACAGTTGAAGTTGATATATTATGTTTCTCCACTATCTTCTCTAAGGTAAAACCTTCTATATACTTCTCCTTAAATAACTCTCTGCCGTTAAGGACAATATGATACCATCTTGATTCCACATATATTAAATTAATTTCATACTGGTGTATAATTCTTTTATACTTAATTGGCTCTAGTCCACCTACTATTTCTAAGTGCCATTACCTCTGTTTGTCTAGCTCTTTATGTAGTTATATTGAATATATCTCCTATCTCTCTTAAATTTAATATAGAAGTATACCAACCATCCCTCGTTCTCTTAATGTATTAGCTTGTTTCATAGCTTCTTCTAATTGGATTCTTAACTTCCTTATAAACTCTATCTCTTCTACATTTCCAAAGCCATCATCTATATGCGCAGTAAAAATATCTATAAGATATTAATCATATCTTCAAAATATACTCTTATTCCCCCTCCCCCTTATGAATAAAGAGAAATTATATTTTTCCATCTATAATTTCTCTTTATTGATTAATAATTAATGATATAATATTCTAGTTATCTTTATGATAAATAAACTAAGTTAGTAAAGTGAGATAAAACATGAGAAATTTAAAACTTGAAAAATCAATTAAAAAATTAGATAAAGAAATGGAGGCTCTTAGAATCTCAGCAAAATATTTATCTAATAAGAATGAAATAGCAGAAATTAGAGAATATTTAAATAATGAAAGACAAGTCTTGGCAAATGAATTATATGCTCATGATGCAGTATACTACGATGAATGTCGTGAATATATTTCTAATTTAATTGGAAGAAAATTAGATAAAAACGATCAAAAGAATCTACTTGCTGAAATAAAAAATATTTATGGAAGAAACCTTCCTAATGTTTCTAAGGAAAGTAGCGGTCTTAATGCATGGCTAAAAGAGTTAGATATAGAATGTGAATGGATAGAAAATCCTGAAACAGACTGGTCTACTTTATCAATATTAGCACTTGGATTACATAAATAAGCTAAGCAAGCTATATCAAGTTCGCTTAATATAGCTTGCTTAGCTAAATAATAATTTTTTTATAATATAAAGGTGATTAACAAATGAAGAATTTAGAAGTACCAAAGATAGGTTTAAGAACCATAAAAACATCTCTATCAGTATTTTTATGCTTAGTTTTATTACCTAACGAACCTTTCTTTGCATGTTTAACTTGTCTTTTCTGTATTCAAGATACTTTAGAAAATTCTTATAACATGGCAAAAAACAGATGTATAGGTACTATCTACGGCGCAATAATTGGACTTATTATAATGACTATATTCAAGTGGATGACAATAAATGTAGACAGTATATTTTTAAGAAAATTAATTATTTATATCTCTATTGCAATAGGTATAATAATTGTAATTCATTCAAATATTACATTCTTAAAAATGCCTGGAGCTATTAATGTATCCTGCATTGCCTTTTTAGCAATAACTACAACTCATGCATTTGGAACCCCATATTATTACGCTTTTAATAGGATTTTTGAAACATTATGTGGAATAATAATAAGTTTAATAATAAATAAAACTATAAAACCACCGAAATCGAAACAAATTCCCAGATAAAAAGAGCTACTTTTATTAGTAGCTCTTTTTGTCTGGGAATCTTCTATTAAATTTATATTTATTTTTATAGTTATTGTGTTTTACAGACCTTATTTATGTATTCTTACTAGATAAAAAATATAGGTTGCTTTTCATTGCATGGACTAATTCCAACATTAAAACCTAAAACTCCACCTAAACAAAGAACTGTTAAAGCAATAGCAGTTAACTTTTTCATTTTTCTCATATTAATACACCTCCAAACCAATTTATATTTAAATATTACTTCAAAAGTCCAATTATGTAAATTATTGCTATATAGTGTATAATAAATATATTATAGACCCCTTTATATTATTGGGCTTTTTTTATGTATATCTTAAAATTTCTCATATTTCTATTTTATTCTTATATATTGTGAATATCTTTCACAAAAAGGAGGTTTTTGTGTACTCATTAGGAAAAAAAATAAAATCGTTAAGAAAAGAACTCGGTTTGAAACAAGAAGAGCTTACCTGTGATATTTTAAGTAGAACTATGTTAAGCAAAATTGAAAATGATAAGGTTACTCCTTCTATATATCAACTAAACCATATCTCAAAAAAGTTAGGTTACTCGGTTGATTATTTTCTACAAACGGATTCTTTATCTTATTCAAATAATACTCAATATGAAGACTCAATATATAAACTATTTAAAAATGAAAACTATTTATCTATAATTTTAAAATTCGAAAAACAAATTATTAATATAAGTTCTAATATTGAATATGCCTACTATATAGGCTACTCATATTATAAAATACACTACTTTAAGGAAAGTATTAAACTTTTAAATATGTATTTAAAAAATATAGAACTTCTTCAAGATTATGACTCAGCCCATCATCTTGAAAATGTATCTACCACTTTAAATATCTTATCTATTATTTTTATGGAGGAAGAGGACTATCCAAAGGCTATACAGTATGCTCTAAAAGCTAAGGATATTCTCCAGAAAAAGGGATTAACAAAATCACGTACATACTTTGTTGTAATAAATAATTTAGGTGGTTTCTACAATAGAATCAGTGATTATGAAAAATGTATAAGCCTATTAGAAGAGTTTCTATCATATAATAAAGAATTAATATACTTACAAATTTTCGCATCGATACATATTTCATTAAGTTCTGCTTATTATAATATTGGAGATTACGACCATTCAATAGAAAATATACAAAAAGCTATTTTCTTTTTCTTATATACAAATGATAGGGTAAATGCAATAGAATGTTACTTAAATTATATTAATGCTTTAAGATATTCAAAAAAATATGATGAAGCTATAAAACTCTTAGATAAAATTGTTCTCAAATATGAGGATAACTTTGATTCCAGCTTAAGAATTTCTTTTATTATGCAAAAATCCATATTAGAATTTAATATAAGAAATTTTGATGCCTCACTTGAAGAACTTACTAAGTTAAATATAAAAAACTTAGATTCATATAATAGAAACTGCTATTATTTTATGAAAGGTCATATTGCTTTTATCAATAACGAATTAGAATCATCCAAAAACTACTTTAAAAATTGTGAAAAGTTTTTTGTAAATTCTAATTATGTATATGATTTAGGTCTATTATATAATGATTTATACGCAATAACCTCTGACTCAAAATATAGTAATTTACAACACAAGTTAATAGATAGCTGTGACAATCCTAGAAAAAATATAGTCATTCCATAAAAATAAGGGCTATTACAAATATGTATAGCCCTTATTTTATATAAGAATATCTAATTTACATAATACTGATGGTGATTCATAATTAACTTTAACTATTTTTTTATTCTCTATTTTACACACATCTTTATATGACTTAAACTCTGTTCCAACCTGAGATATTGATGATAAAAACTTATATTTGTATCCTAAAAATTCTACATTCTCAACTATACCTATAACTGCCTTATTCTTTATTACCAATACGTCTTTTGCCTTTATATAAAAGCTGCCATCTTTATCTATATTTATAAAATCCCAATCATCTATATACAATCCATCTGTTATAGAATTATTAATATCTTTATTTCTCTCTTTTTGATTTAATATATCCTTTATATAATTGCTACTCTCTAAAAAACTATTTTTAGAACAATAGTCAGTAGATTCATGAATTAATTTTCCAGCAAAGAAAGGGGACAAAAGACACTCAACCTCGCTTCCAAAATTACCATATATCTTATTAAGATTTAATCTTGGCAACTTCATTTTGTATACAAACTCACCTAACGCTATTCCTATTTCTTCTTCTAACTGTTTTTCCTCCATATCATCTGTAATACTTATATTAATTACTTTTTTATAGTTATGTATTCTACTCACTATATTGAAAGTACATGAAAGGTAGCGATTTAACTTATATTCCAAATCACCACTTCCACTAATTATAGCCTCTTCAAAACATTGATATTCCCCTTTAGAATCTTTTATTTTTAATCCTTCATAATCTTTCAATATACTTCTAAACTTTTTACAAACATAATCATACATTTCATCATACATAATTTCATCCTGAGAAAAATCTGATATAGATCTATTTCTTATTTTATTTTTATTATTATATTTACAACCAAGCTCCATTAACCATTTCTCTATTCCCATTGCTGAGGTATCCTTTTGGGTTATTTCTATCCATTTATTATTTAGACTTCTCCTTAATATGGATCCACTATCTACAGTAATATCATTTGTAGCTATATCTATTATAGAGTTTTGGTATACCTTAAGAACAGAATTAGCGTTAAGATAACTTACAAAATTTTCGTAATATATGTATTCTAACATTCCTTTTCCCCTCCATAAAATATACAAATTATACGTTCATCTCTATTCTTCTTTATTTTACATTTTACTCACTATTATAGAAAGCATATCAAGTAATTGAATATTGTAATTTCCCCAGAAGAAAATATTTGTATCCCTTTTTCAAGTCTATCTCTTAATATCTCTTAATATTGCTTTTTTATCTTTATAAATGTGAACATAATGCACATTTTAATAATATTATTCAATCCATTAATCTAATTAAATAATAATATTAAATTTCGACACCATTTTTATTTAATATGAACCCTATCCTTTTAAATCCATATATTTTATAATAATATTGTGCCAAATTAAATATATGTACTACTCAAGTACAAAATCCATCACAGACAGGTTCCCCTAAATAACTTGTCTGTTTTTATTTATAAAAAAATTGCTAAAGCCACCGTGGAGCCGTCGATTTTTTCGCCCATCTGCATAAGTTCTATTTACCAAATTTAAATTTGGTAAATAGAACTTACTCATTAGAGCTTCGGAACCTTGCCTGAGGAAAATCTTGCAGGGTCATATATTTTATTTTTAACCCTTAGGAACTAATAAGGTTTAGTAACATCTAAATATTGAAGTTATCCACAATTTAATTGAAGCTATAATTTCCTAAAGAACAAAAAAAGGTACTATACTATCAACGTTCTAGTACAGTACCTTAGGGAGTATATGGGGTAAATTAAAATTGCGGAAACTTTATTTACTTGGTTATTTATATTATAAGTAATTACTTACCATAATAAATCAATTGTATAGACAACTTTTTTATATCTGCTTAAAAGAAATCGCTTCGATTTCTATAACAGAATCCATAGGAAGTCTTGCAACTTGAAAGCAACTTCTAGCTGGTAAGTTCTCATTAAAATATTCACTATATACTTCATTAACTATTAAAAAGTCACCTAAATCTTTTAAGTAAATAACTACTTTTACAACATTATCTAATGAACTACCACCTTCTTCTAATATTGCTTTAATGTTTTCAATAGATTGCCTTGTAGCTTCTTTTACATCAGTTTTTAGCTCTCCACTTTTAGTATCTATAGGTAATTGTCCTGATGTAAAAATTAAATTTCCACACTTAATACCTTGGGAGTATGGTCCTATTGCTTTTGGTGCATTTTCTGTGTTTATTTTTATATTCATATTTACTTCCTCCTATTTTGCTAACATGATACTTAATATTGTATTATCAGTATTTGCAAGCCCTTCTTTTACTAACTTTGCTATATTCTTTATTGTCTCTTCAACATCATCAAATACTATTCCGTCTTTAGATGATGGAGATATATTATTCATTGCTAATGTTGAACATTGTATAGCTGCATTAGTTGCAGTAGCTATCTTTAATGCACAGGTTGTTTTTGCTCCATCACAAATTAATCCTGATAAATCAGCTAACATATTATTAATTGCTCTCTTTATATTTTCTAAAGAGCCTCCTTGTAGATATGTCATTCCACAACAAGCTCCTGTAGCCCCTGCAATACCTGCTCCACAAAGTGGTGATAATCTTCCCATATATTCTTTTAAATGTATAGTTATTAAATTACTTATTATCAACGCCCTAGCTAAATCTTCATCACTCTTCTTTAATATACTTCCAAGTTCTATAACTGGCATCGTACATGCTATACCTTGATTTCCACTGCCTCCTGTTGTCATTATTGGCATTGTGCACCCATCCATTCTTGCATCAGAAGCTGCTGCCGTTGCTGCTATAATTTGATTTGCAGCATTACTTGTTAATAAATTAAACTTTGAAGTTGAGCTTATCTTATTTCCTACTTGTAACCCGTACCCTCCCTTAAGTCCTTCATTAGATACTTTTTTATTCATAGGAACAGCATTAAGTATAAATTTTATTTCATTAAAATCAGCTGTAGTTGCAAACTTATATATTTTTTCAACACTTAGTTCATCTGAATCCTCTATAATATTTTCTTCTGTTTCTACTTTTGACTTATATAATACATTATCATTTTTTTCAATTAGTATTATATTAGTATGCTCTCTAGAAATAACTACTTTTGCATACCCATTGTCACTTCTCACGATTGCTTCTATATATAATTTTTCCTCTGTATATTTTTGACTAATTTTAACAACTTTATTATTAACAATTTCATTAGCTTTTTCTAATTCATCCTTAGTAAAATTAGATAATATCTCTAACTTTTTTTCTGATTTTTTAATAATTCCACCAAGTGCAGCTGCTATTTCTATTCCTATTTTCCCGGTTCCAGGTATACCTACCCCTAATGCATTCTTAATTATGTTTGCACTTAAATATAGTTGAATTTGTTTTATCTCTCCCTTTATCTGTTCTGAAGCAAGAGAAACTGCATAAGCTACAGCAATTGGCTCAGTGCACCCTTCTGCTGGAACAACCTCTCTTTTTAATATATCTATATATTTGCACATAAGATTTCTTCTCCTTCTACAATTCTAATAGTTTTATTAAAGCTAAGGTATATATCTCCATATTCTTTCGTATATGTTCTATTGGGACTCTTTCATCTGCTCCATGCCCACCAGTTTTATACGTTAAGAATTTGGGACCAAATGCCACCATATCTTTAAACCAACTTGCATATGTGCCACCACCCATAGCAATTGTATATCCCTTTTCATCTGTTACTTCTTCATAGGCTTCTAATAACTTTTTAAGTACTAAATTACTCTCATCAACATAATGTAAGTCTTTATGAGAAATAATTTTTATATTCCAATCATTACAAAAAACCTTCTTAAACCTATCCAATATATTGTTTAAATTAATATTTTTACCATACCTGATATCTAACTCACATATAATCTTTTCTTCATTCACTTCTAGTATTCCTAAATTTAAAGTAGTGTTTTTGAATACATCATCATATTGATTAATTCCCAACGCATCTCCATAATAGTCACTACAAAGATATTTTAAAAGTAATTCTATATCGTCTCTATATTGAAAATCTATATTATCTTCAACTATTTTTATTAGCATTTTAGATATAGCATTTTCTCCCTTTTCTGGATTACTTGCATGAGAAGCTACTCCTTTAGTAGTAAACTCTGAAATAATTCCATTAATAATTTTTGCAGTGCAATTAGATGGAACAACATTTTCTTTAGTTCCTCCCCTTGCTATTATGTAAGGTTTACTTTTATCAATTTTAATGTCTTTTTCTATCTTTATATGAACCCTTCCTTTTTCTCCATTAACCACTGGATAAATAGCATCTGGAGTAAAGCCCATACTTGGAATTTCTTCACCTTTATCTAAATAATATTTGATACACTCCATACCTGTTTCCTCATTTGTACCAAATATTAATCTTATTCTTTTATTAATTATAGGGTAAGTATCCTCTATGTTTTTCAATACATGTATGAGCATGGACACAGCCCCCTTATTATCTATGGCGCCTCTTCCATAAATAATATTGTCAATTACTATTCCCGAAAATGGCTCTACACTCCACCCATCTCCTGGTGGAACTATATCTAAATGCATTGGAATTCCTATTAGTTTTTCTCCTTCTCCAATTTCTGCATATCCAATATAATTATCAATATTTTTAACGTTAAATCCTAAACTAGCACAGTAGTCTAAAGTTTTCTCCAAAGCTTTTTTAGGTCCTACACCAAAAGGACATTGTGAAATAGGTTTACCTTGTTGTGTATCAATTTTTATTAACTCTTTTAGAAATTCTACTGTTATATCTAAACTATTATCTACACTTCTACTTATATCCATAAATCAACCTACTTTCTGTTTTTTAAATCCTGTCCTTAAAGAACAGGCTTTTAATATTAAAAACTATTTTCTTGTGAATACTAATTCGCAAACTTCATCATCATGAGCGCATTTTTGAGCAAACTCTAATTTTACACCTTGTGCACAATCAACTCTTCCATAATCACCGTAGCAAGCTAATCTACAGATTTCTTTTCTTTCTTCCTTAGTTAATCCATATTCTTTCCAAGCAGCATCTAATGGACAGTGGTGGAATTTTAAAACTCCATTTTCATCTGTATTTTCTACTAATTCCATTTCAAATACTTTTTGTCCCTTACTGTTATATAACATTTCTGCCATTTTTCCTGGAGTATCTGCTACACTATATTTTTGACCTCTCATTTTACCAAATCCATATATTGCTTCTTTACATATATCATCTGGATTAACTCCTAATTTTTCAGCTTCTTTCATAAGAAGATAAAACCATACTGCTCTTTCTCCTGTTGCTCCTCTAATTCCTTCTAAATATTCCTTTTCTGTATACATCTTTTCTGACATTTCTTTCTCCTCCTAAAATTAAATTCTATATTTTAATCATTGTAAATTAGAATATTCCAATGAATGATCCTACTAATGCTGCTACAACTAAAATTACTAATAACTTAGTTATTGTCCACTTCTTATATTTCATTCCCCAATATACGAAGAATACAACACCAAGTGGTAATAAACCTGGAGCAATCATGTTTAATGTATCTTGAACAACAATTGCTTTACCACCAATATCAAATGATAATGGAGTTGAAAGCTTAACTGTAGTTGCAGATAATGCTCCCATCATAAACATCCCTAGAATTGAAGCACCATCAATTATCTTATTGACAATACCACCTGATAGAATTTTCTTAATTGAATCTCTCCCCAAAGAGTATCCTAAATGGAATAAGTAATAACCTTCGCAAAATAGTAATATACTAAACATTATTGGGAAAAATGCACCTATAACGCTTCCTTCTGCTCCAAATGAAGCACCTAAAGCTAAGAATATTGTTTGGAATGTACCAAAATCTAAAGTATCTCCAATTCCAGCCAAAGGTCCCATAAGCCCATTCTTAACACCCGAAATAACTTCTCCTGGGATTTTTCCTTCAGTAGCTTTCTCTTCTTCCATAGCTAAAACTGTACCGTGGATTAACCCTCCCCATATAGCTTGAGTATTAAAAAATTGTAAGTGTCTCTTTAACGCATCTACTAAATCTTCTTTTTTCTTATATAACTTTTCTAAAGCTGGAGTAAAACTTGCACAAACTGCTAATGCTTGCATTCTTTCAAAAGAATTAGATAATTCTGCTGTCCACCACCATCTTAGATATGTTTTTGTTACATCCTTCTTCGTAAGTACTCTTGTCTTATTAACTTCAGTTGTACCTTGTTCATTTTTAACTTCTTTATTTTTTATTTCTTGCATTATACTTCACCTACCCTTTTATCTTCTTTCATAAATGTAACTAAAAGAGCTATACAAACACCAAATATTGCAGCTGCAGTAATTGATATTTCAAAATATTGAACCATAAAAAATCCTATAATAAACATTGGTAAGAATTTATTTTTACCTATAGTAAATATTGTTGTTGCAAAACCTAATGCAGGTAATATACCACCCATTACTGTTAATCCATTCATCAACCATTGTGGTATAACATCTAATAATGATTGAACTAAATCTGCTCCAAAAAGGTTACATACAAAAACTATTGGAAATCTTAAAACAAACCCAAATATTAAAGAGTAAAGTGTTGCACATCTCCAGATACCTTTTGTATTACCTTCTTCGGCATACTTATCTGCCTTATGAACTAATACAGCATTACCAGTTCTTCTTAAGTTATTAACTAATACTCCTATTACACCTAAAGGCACCGCAATAGATACTGCAACTTCTGCATTAACACCAGTTTGAAGCGCTACTGGTATTGCAATAAGAGCAGCTAAACATTTATCTGATGGAATATTTCCTCCTGCTGCTACCATTCCTAGATAAACCATTTCTATACTTGCACCAACAATCATACCAGTTGTTACATCACCCCAAAGTAATCCAAGGCCAAAACCTATAAATAAAGGGGACTTTAGTGTTGAGAAAAGGGTATACCCTGCAAGATCTGCTGCAAACCAATACCATAATCCTGTTACAATTGCCAACATTAAAACAGATTCCATTTATAATTCCTCCTAATTTATAATTTTTATTTAAACTTTTTTAACGCATTTTCATATGTCATAGATGATTCCTCTGGTATAACTTGTAGAACTATTTCAACACCATCTTTATTAAGTTCATTTAGTTGTTCTACATCTTGGTTTCCTAATGAAACAGCTGTAAATACCATCTTCTTTCCTGCTTCATTTGGAATACCTCCTAATTGAATCTTTTCATACTTAAGTCCAGCCTTATATGCCTTATTTGCCATATCCACATTCTTAAATAGAATAAATATGTTTTTATCTCCTAAAGTATTATTTTGGAATGCTTGTCCTGCATCTTCTGCTGTTAAAATAGCTACTTCTACTCCTGATGGCGCTGCCATTCTGTATATGTCAGCCATAAATTCATCTTGACCTAAGAAGTCATCAACTATTATTATTTTTTGAGCTTGAGCTATTTTCACCCATTTTGTTATAACTTGTCCATGAATTAATCTGTGATCTACTCTTACTAATGTTATTTTTGCCATTATATCCACCTCATAACTTATACTTTTTTAAATTCTTTAATTAAATCCACACAAAGGTTGTTATTATTTTTCACGATTCTTTCTGATAATGTATGTACTTTATCTTCTTTGCTTAATTCTTCATCTACGATTAAAATTGTCTGTAAGCTAAGCCCATTTATTACATCTATACCTCTTCTTATAGCAACAGTTATTGCAACACTGGATGTAGATCCACCATACAAATCTGATATTATAATTTTCACATCTTCTTTATCTACTACTTCCTCAACCTCTTTCATGAATACAGAAATATCTTTTTCAGGGCTTAGTGAGAAAACTTCGTATTGATTTACCAACCCAAAATTTTTATTTGCTTCTTCTACTAATACCTTTCCCCAAGTTCCATGGCAGAGTATGATTGCTTTATATTTATTCATTACTAAACAAAATCTCCTTTATAGCGATTAATACTGTGATTTAATTCTATTTCTTCTTCATCAGGTACCATTTGGATTGATACATTAATATTCTTTTTAATAAATTCATCTATTAAAAGAAACTCTTTTTTATTAATGTATACATTTTTAGATATTTTCTTTTTTCCTATCCCTGTAGGTATTCTTCCAATAATAAGTTTTTTAATATCAATTCCTTCTTCTCTCATTCTATTTGCAGTATCTAAATTTTTAATTAATACAAAAACATTATCATCAGCGGGGTTATTATAAAAACACCTCCTTGCTTCACTTACAGTTAATATTGATAAATCAATATTCTTTGGTGCTGCCATTTTTATCAAACCTTTAGCAATAACATCATTGGTTGTTTCATCATCTACTACCACTATTTTTTTAACATCTAGATACTTAACCCATTTATATATCACTTGACCATGTATTAATCTATCATCACATCTGCAATACTTTACTAAAGACATTTTTAATCGAACTCCTTTTTCTATTACATTGAGCTAAGAACTTTATTAATATGGTTTATACCAGTTTTCCCCGCTTCAATACATGCCTCTACTAGCTCTTCTAAACTTTTTCCCTCTCTATTAATTAAAGCTTCAAGTAGCATTGGAAGATTTACTCCAGTAAGTGCATGAAACTTTCCACCTTTTTTAAGGTTTAAACTTGCAACATTACTTGGTGAACCTCCTAATAGGTCAGCTAATACTAAAACTCCGTCACCTTCATCTAATTCATTTAACTTTTCTACAAATTTTTTATTTAAGTCTTCAATATTATCATTCCTATTTAGTTTAAGTGCTGCTGTTCTTTCTGCTGGTCCTGCAATAAGTTCACAGCTTTTTATAATTTCTTCACTAAAATTACCATGAGTCATAACTATTATCCCTATCACCAATCTCACCTCACTTTTCTTGTCACTTTTTATATAAGCAATTGCCATGCCAACTTATGTGTATCAATAACAAATGGCTATTTTAGAGCACTTGATCAAATATTTTTCTTTAACTTATAAAAAAATTCATCCTTTCCATATATATCAAAATCCTTTTTTAAATCTGTATCAAATCTGTATCAAAAAGAAATAAAAAAAGATAGCCTTTTGGCTATCTTTAAATTTTGTATCAACTTTTGAATTTATCTGTATCATACTGTGATTCAAATATATCTAATATATTTGCATATTCCATATCTGAAATAATTATATCGAATGTCTCTTCTACAAGCTTAAAGCTTTCTTTTATAACTAAATATAATTCTTTACTTCTACTAATTCTTTCTTCATATGATTTATAAACTAAAGACTCTTTTATTATTACCCTTTCAATCATGCATGAACAATGGAATATAAACTTTACTAAAAGCTCATCTTGAATTACTAATGAATAATGCTCGCTGATCCTATTAATTACTTCTTTTAATATAAAATATGCCTTTTCCCCATTTAAGAAAGTCAAAGTTTTACTAATATTATCAATTAGTAATCTATCAAAATATCTACCACCATTATCTTTTTCAATATATGTAATTTCCATATCTCCATAATGCTTCTTTATAGATTCTATAATACTAAAATATAATTTTTCTAATGTCATTTCCGGAGTTAGAGCCTTTCTAGTTGCTTCTATTACAATAGGCGTACTTACCATATCTATTGCTTTTACTTCTTTCCCAGTAGCATCATGAATCACATTAGCAAATGTTAAAATAGACCCCATATCAGTTAGAATTAAAATTCCCTTTCCCTTGTCAATTTCATTCGCTATTTCTACAGCTTGTACTAAAATATCCTGAACTCTATCTTCTAATCCCATATTGATTGCTACCGCATGATTACAATCAAGTAAAGTATTAGCTACATTTACCATGCTAGATGCCGTAGATTCACCATGCATTATAACTAATATTGCTATACTCTCCTCATTTAATCCCACATAAGATAAATAAAGAAACGTTGCTAAAAAAATTGCTTCATCTTCTGGGAACTCAACTCCATACATTAACGACACGTTAGATAATATTTCTTTTGCTATGTTATATTCATATGCTCTTTCCTTCATAATTTCATCTTTATTAGGATGCTTTACTATGTTCCCAATCTTTATTCTTTCAATTAAATTCTGAATATGTAAGGATATAGCTTTTATTAATTTGTCTAATCCTTCTCTTCCGCTCCATTTATCATGCTTTTGTAAAATATATTTTACAGTGGTTGCAATTGAATCATTAACAATATTGTTATAAGCTGTTTGATTACTACTATTATATATAAAAGTATTCATTAAATTATAGGAATATTTCTGTATATCTTCATCTATAACGCTTCTAATTTGTGACTCTTTAATACCTTCTTGTTGAAGTTTGTTCCAAGTTTCTTTTATCATTCCATAGAAATCCAAATCATATTTTTTATTTTCTATTAATAAATTTTCACTTTCAAAATCCTTTTCTTCTGGTAAAAAAGTAATATCATCTTTCCCAATAAAACTGAAATTTTGTACAAACTCCTCTTTTCTATTATTTCCATATAATGATTCTCTAATATTATTTGGTAGAAGAGAGAGTCTTACATATACACATTCCCTTTTATAGGTCATATAGTCTAAAAAAGCTCTTGCACAAATTAATTGTATGTCGCTTTTTAATTGTCCTATATTTCCCTTACACTTATATAAAATAAATGCCTTAATAACTTCTTTTGAAACCTTTAACTTAACACCAATCCTAATACTTTCTTCTTTAAAAAAATAACATATAAGCTTCATTCTCTCTTGAAAGCCTCTTTCCTCTAAAGACGGGATCTTTATAGTTACAGGTATTCTCCTTAAAAACGTTTCCAGCATTGCTGTCTCTGGATCTTCTGTAGTAGCTGCAATTATCATAACTCTACACTCATGTACCTTATTAACCTCTCCTAACCTTCTGTATATACCTTTATCCATAAGCAGGAATAACATTTCTTGTCCCTCTGCAGATAACCTATGAACTTCATCTAAAAACAATATTCCATTATTAGCTTCGTGTACAAGACCATACTTATCTTTATCCGCTCCAGTAAAAGCCCCTTTTACATATCCAAAAAGCTGTGCTAATAATAATTGCTGATTATCAGAATAATCAGCACAGTTAAATATGATAAATGGTGCATTATCACTATCTTCTTTTATAGTTAAACTATACTTGTACATATATTCTGCAAATATAGATTTACCAACTCCTGTAGGTCCTATTATTAATGTACTTAACCCCTTAGGCGGATATATTACTGCTGCTTTAGCTTGCTCTATCTGTGACTTTAAACTTCCATCACATCCTATTAAATTAAAAATATTGTTCTCTTTTCTTATATCCTCCACAATATACTCATCTTTAACAGAATCCTTTTCACTATATTCGTTTATAGAGTTAATATTATCAAATATCCCCTTATTTAGTTTCTTTCCCAAAATACTTTCAACACTTGCTTTATCTAGGTACTGAACAGGTTTTCCCTTTATCTTTATAATAATATTTTCTTTTATTAATTGATTTAATTCCTTACTAGCATTACTTCTATTTATACCTACTTCAGTAGCAATATATTCTGCATCAAACCCAAATCTAATGCCATTATTAAGGCTCAAGTGTTCTTCTGTTAACCTTTTCAAGCAAAGTAAAACTTTTTCTTTCCTCGATAGCTTCTTTTGTATCATAGTCAAACCTCCCCTATAAGCAGTAATACTGTTAAATATTATTAAATTTAATTCTACAATATTTTAATATTTTTGTCTAATTGTGTAACTATTGCTTTTGCATCCTGTTCGTTTTATAATATAAATTACGTCACCCTCATCTTTTATAGAGGAGGAATTTATATGAATTATTTATCAGATTTACACACCCACTCTATAGTCAGTGGTCATGGCTATAGCACTTTGTTAGAAAATATTAATTATTGTAAAGAAAATGGAATTAAGATACTAGGTACATCTGAACATGGTCCTAATATGCCTGGTTCCCCCCACGAATGGTACTTTCACAACATTCAAAATATCCCAAGAATCATAAATGACATTCTAATCTTAAGAGGATGTGAAGCAAATATACTTGATACTAAAGGAAACTTAGACCTAGACCCCTTTATCATTCCTCGATTAGATTATCTTATCTTGTCATTTCACGAAGCCGTTTTTTCACCAAATACATTAGAGAATAATACTAAAGCCTTAATAAACGCAATAAATAAGCATGATAATATTGAAATATTAGGCCACCTTGGAAATCCACACTACCCAATTGACTATGAATTAATCATTAAATTAGCTACGGAAAAGAATATCTTAATAGAAATAAATAATTGTTCTATCAAAGGCGTGTCAAGAAAGGGTAGCGCGGATAATTGTAAGTATATTGCTACACTTTGCCAAAAATATGGTACTAAAATTATACTAACTTCAGATGCTCACATTTGTTTTGATATAGGTAACTATGAGTATTCTGAGAATATATTAAAAGAAATTAATTTTCCAGATGAATTAATAATGAATTATCCCGAAAAACTTATTAATCATTTTCATCAAAAAGGTAAATTACTAGATGTTGATTATACAAATATTTGAGTAATACTACGTGCTTGCTTTAACTCTTATAAAAACCTTAATACTATTTATATGATATGAAATGAGGAAATTCTAATGAAGAAGCTATTTAACAAACTAATAAATGATGATAGTTCTAATAAAATATATATTATTGGTATTGACGGTTTAGGCGGTTCAGGTAAAAGTACACTTGCTAATTCACTAAAATTACAATTGCAAAATTTTAATTACCCTTCTTACATCTTACACATTGATGATTTTATACATCCTAAATGTATTAGGTATGATAATTCTAAAAAAGAGTGGGATTGTTATTACAATATCCAATGAAGATAAAACAGACAAGCTGATTGAATTATATTATAAAAAATGATAGATATATGTTACAAAGAATACGTATTCCTTATAGCTCTATTTTAATACTAGAAGGAGTATTTCTACAAAGAAAGGAACTGAAAAACTATTTTGATTTCACAATTTATCTTGATGTTTCAAAAAAAATTAGATTAAGCAGAGTTTTAGTAAGGGATGATATATAGGTAATATAGAAGATATACAATGTAAATATCAAAATAGATACTTCCCAGCTGAAGAAAAATATATCTTGGAATATTCCCCTATTGAAAATGCTGATCTCATATTGACTACAAATAGAGCATAATTTACGTACTTGTCTACTTTTTATATATTTATGAAAAAGGTACTATACTATCATTGTTCTAGTATAGTACCTTAAAGGAATATTTATTAGGTAAGTTAATTTAATTCTTTTATTCTCTTTATAAGTTCTTTAAATCTTATATTATCTTTTATAGCATCAAATGATTCATTTCCCTCAAATAAAAGATTAATACTATCCTTCATATACTCATTTGTTACTAGCTTTTTTTCTACTTTAATTGTATCAAAGTAAATATTATCTGATAGATTCTCCTTATTTTCACCTAAACTATCTATTACAAAAAGCTCATATTTTTCCAACTCATCAATAGCGCTTTCTTCCATTCCATTTCTAGCATACATTTCAGCTATTTCTATATAAGTTCCCGCACCATTATTAGAAACATTAAAAAGCTTTGAAATGTTCATATTAGTTTCTAATATCTTTATTCCCTTATCAAGATTTCCTTCCTTCTCTGCTATTCTCGCTAAAGACAGTAAATTTATGCCACAATTTTGTATGCTTTCTAATAAAAGCTGTTGATATATACCTTTAGCTTCATCTATATCTCCCTTGTAATAATATATAGTAGCAGTAAATACCTTTCTATCAGTTGATGATTCTGGTAGTTTATTTACAACAGCTAAAGCTTCATCATATTTCTCTAACATGATATAATAACTTGATAAAGATATTAACGCATTATCTTTTAGTACATTATCTTCACTCTTAGAAACTTCTTTTAGCATTTCTATAATTCTATCCATAAACCTATTCATATCACATTCTGAATTTAGAGAGGACATATAAATAAAATACAAGCCTGTCATCTGTAATTTTAGTTCCAAGCAATTAGGATATTTCTTTAGATACTTTTCACTATATTCATATGCCTGAAAATAACCTGAAGTAGTAAACTTATTTGAACATTTCATTAATATTTCATCTATTTCATTTTTACTTAGGTTTTCTTCAAATTCTAACAATCCATCTACTGTAGTACCTAATAATCTTGCAATAGGAGATAACAAAGTAATATCTGGATAAGTACTCCCAGTTTCCCTTAGTTAAAGATATGAACCCTCTTTATCAGTCTACTTTTCCAATAAATCGGTAGTATATCTCTATTTCTTGTATTCTTTCATTGTCCTCATTCGTTGTTGCTTCATGAATAAGGATTTTTTCTATCATTGCATTTAATAACGGTGCTGTCAGTTCCTTTGGTACGGAATACTCCTTGATTAACTCAATCCACTTTTCAGCACCTATCATATCCTGTTCCATTTTACTTAATTCTTCTCTTAGGTTGGTTATCTGCTGTTCCAGTTCTATCTGTTCTTTCTGATATTTTCCCGACAGCATGATGAAGTTTCGTTCCGTTATCTTCTCACAGGCTCTATCTTCGTACATTTTCGCAAACAAGCGGTCAATTTCATTTTGACGGTTCTCGGCTTTCTTCAAAGCACTTGCCTTTTTCTTCTTTTCCCGTATTCGCTCTGCATTGCCAGCCTTTTGTATCTTATTCAACACCTTTTCTTCGTCCTGCTGTACTGCCTTAGCCCAATACTGCAATCGTTCCAATACGGCTTGATACAACACATCATAACGGATATAGTGCATAGAACAAGTACCTTTGCCAAACTGCCCGTAGTAACTGCAAGCATAATAACTGTATGGCGTTTTATTTGCCTTATTTGTCGCAAACCGCATAGACCAGCCACAATCCGCACACTTGACAAGCCCTGCAAATATCGGCGTTGCTTTTTCCTTTGTCTGTCTACGCCTTGATTTTATCTGTTCCTGCACACGATAGAACACTTCTTTGTCAATAATCGGTTCGTGGGTATTTTCTACTCGAAACCATTCACTTTCGGGCTTACGCACTTTTTTCTTGCTCTTGAATGAAACTGTTGATTGTCGATTATGAACGCTGTTTCCGATATAGACTTCACTTTTTAAAATTGCCTTAACATGAGCAATCGTCCACTCATAACGCTTGCTGTCGGGCTTTCCCTCAAAGATGTGTGCAAAAGTACCGTACCTTGTGAAATTCAGCCAAGACGCTGTCGGAACTTTTTCTTCTCGCAGTACCTTTGTGATTTTGGCACTACCGTAACCTTGATAGGCTAGGGAGAAGATTTTTTCAACAATCCATTTTGTTTCCTCATCAACCAGCAGTTTTCCTTTGATGTCGGGGTGTTTTTTATATCCTAACGGAGCATAAGCCCCATAATACGCACCCTCTGCAAATTTTGTCTTAAATGCCGATTTCACTTTACGGCTTGTATCTCTTGCCACCCATTCATTGATGATATTCTTAAATGGTGCAATCTCACTTTCGCCTTTTTCGCTGTCTACACCGTCGTCAATCGCTATGTAACGGACATTATGGCTGGGAAAATACAATTCTGTATATTGTCCTGTCATAATATAATTTCTGCCAAGTCGGGAAAGGTCTTTCGTTACAACACAGTTGATTTTTCCTGCCTCTATATCTTCAATCATTCTCTGGAAACTCGGTCTTTCAAAATTTGTTCCCGACCAGCCGTCATCAATATACTCATCAATCACATTCAAATGATGTTCTTTTGCATATAGACGCAACATACTTCTTTGTGTGGTAATGCTGGAACTTTCGCCCTGTAATTCATCATCTCGGCTTAACCTAAGATAAAGTGCAGTATTGTAAATCTGTTGTTTCATTGTCAGTTATCCTCCTTTATAACTAACCCGTGTTTACAATACCTGCTTGCAAGTAAAGTATAACACGGGTACTTTTTGTCATTCAATCTATTTCTTACAACTGCACCGATTTTATGCGATTGTCTGCTTTGCTTTTTCCAGCATAACATCTGTCAGAAGTTCTCCCATTGTCTTTCCCTTTTCGGAAAAATGCTCTTTTACAACAATTTTTGTTTTTCCTCTGTTGCCAATGCCACGCTTATTATTCGTCTTTACCTGCCTTGTTTTTACAATATCAGCAATAACACATACCCCCTTTCTGTAAAAATCTTTTCTAAGCAATTCAACGGCTTTTGTCATAGCCCACAGGAGTTCCACCTCTGCATAGTTCTTATGTAGCCGTACCCATTGCGTGCGACGCTCTGAACGCTCAAGCTGTGGCTGTACGGGAGTATCATTATCAGACAGGACAGGTCATGGCGGTAGGAAAGGACAAGTTTCTTACAGGAACACAGATAAGGTTCGCTCACTTTAGCAGGGAAAAGGTCATGGCGTATCTGTTTCAACGGCTCGCTGTCTGTCAAACGTATTGAACTGCTTTATTCAGTTGTCAAAGAACACGAAAGAAGAAAATCATCTTTCCTATATACCGCGTTGGAAAAGAACAGAAGCGTAACCAATCTTCCAAACTTTTTTCTTTTCCTGTACCATATAGGGAAAGAAAGTGTCATTCTGCTAAGTTGATGATGAAAAAATCTGATTTTCTTTTCACCCCCCTAACTACCCATGCAACGCCGTAACTGCCAACTGTGGAATAAAAGATTTTCTTTGCTCCATATAGGGAACGGCAACTACGGATTGTTAAGTTGAAATTGAAAAACGTTTCTTCTTTCACATCATATAGGGACAGCAACCACCGATTTGATGACCTGTTTTCAAAAAAAGTCAGATTTCCTTTCCTCGCACCATATCTGTACGCAAGTAGCCGTTTTGTTGCAGATTTTTTAAAGAAATTAAAAAATACCGTCATTCCCTTGAGGAACAGTGGTATCTTTCTCAATCATATTTGCTATGTCTGTTGTCATTTGTTTAATTTTTAATTCCTGCTTTTCTGTTAGTTTTGTATGTCTGTCGATTTCTTCCAGATAATTTGCTCCTGTTTTCTTTTCAATCTCTTTTATCATCAATAAAGAGGGCATGACCTGTCTTTCTAACCAGCGTTTTGTTTTATCCATATTGACAGCAACAGGCGTCATAATAAAAGGAAGTGAGGTAGTTACATTATCCAAAAATATATCCCATAAAATATAATCGGGAAAATCTATCTGTGTGAGGATAAGGCTTGCTATGGTCTGTTCGGGATTTCTTGAAAAAACAAGTTGTTCTATCGTTTGTCCTGCTTTTTCATTTTTTAGCCGAATTTCAAAGCGGTTCTTAATGTCTGTTTTTATGCCTTTGCTTTTTTGTTCCTTTTCTTTTTCATACAGGCAAAAGTAAATAGAACTATTCTTTGAACCGATATAAAAAGTTTTTGCAGTATCTCCATGTGTACCCGATAATTTCCCGCTGTCTACTGCTTCATGGGTTCTTGAACGTTTCCATACCTTGTTGGCATAATAGCGTTCCCTTAGAATTTCTATATCCAGCAATCCGCCCATATCATTGACCGCTAAATCTATGCGTTTAAAAACACCTTGACAATCTATACAACAGCTTAAAAAGGAATACCAGTCTATCCCTCTTGCCTGTAAAACATATTCCAAGTTCCGACACCCCATACCTCTTAATTCCAATAAAACACCCATAGAACTATCTTTAGAAACATTTACACTAATATCCCCATAGACATACTGTTCTTCATAGCCATACATTCCGTAATCTTCATGAATAAAATATTCGCTCTTCATTGCCAGTACATTTTTTATAATTTCCAATGCGTCTGTGGTGGGAAAACGAACACGCAGGTAGTCAATCGTTAAAGTGAAAGGCTGAGTACAATTACAATAATCAAGATAATGTAAAAGTATATGCTTCATTTCTTTACCGGCTTTTGTTTTTCCGTTTTCAATTTCATTTAAGTTCTGCCTGCTGATTTGTAGTTCCTGTGCCAGTCGTGATTGCGAATAATCACAGGCTTTTCTCTTTTGCTTTAATGTTTCAATAAATTTCATATCATTCATGCTTTATTCCTCCAATCAAAAAAGGCATATACTCATAGGAGCATACACCTTGTATCTTATAATTATTTGCTATTGATATGCTGTTTTAGACCTGTCGGGTAGAAAGAATAGGGTGTGAAGTGAAATAAGTTCTTATAACCTTATAAATCGTTGCATATCAGCAGTTTTGTATTTGTTTTTGCTCTTGTCTTTTGTAAGAGTACCCCCCTGTTAGATAACGGGGGCTTTTATATCGGCTCGCTAAAGCTTGCCTACCTCCGAAGTAATCCATACACTCGCCAGCATAGCTGGCGTGGCTCTATGTCTTCGACCGCCACCGTGTCTGGATCACTTCGTCTATTTGTGATATTTTAAGTTTATCTTCCGTATAAACTGGAATTTAGACTACTGAATAATGTAATATAGCTTGATAAAAATTCTGTCTTCATATTTTCAACTTCTTTCTTTTGTTACTGCAAACGAATCGTAATTGTTATTCAATACATTATCGTCAAAACTCCGGATTTCTTGATACCTTTCAATATATATTTGGAAGTTCTATATCCCAGTCGAAAGTAATAAATATATACAACTTTTTGAATTTTAAGTAAATCTTTAAAAAGCCTATTTCATTTTTATGAATATATATTAGGTAATTTAAAATAGAAAATCATGCCTATATCACTTTTCTCGAATTTATAATTGATTCCATAGTTAAGTAATATATTTTTTACAATAAAAAGGCCTAATCCATTACTACTCTTATCTTCAACTCCAGAAAATAAATCAAATGATTCTTTTATCTGTTTTTCATTTAAAGGTTCACATGAGTTTTCTATAAAAAAATAATTATTTTTTACTCCTATATTTATCTTACCATTTGCATACGAATACTTTACTGCATTACTAACTAAGTTTGCTAAAACCTTTCTTAGTGCAAGTTTAGACATATAAATTTCTTCTTCATCTAAAAAGTTATTTATTTCAATATTTTTATTGTTTGATAAAACCATATAATCTTCTAAAATAGTTTTAACCTCTTGATTGATATTTAAAAGTTCTTTATCGTCTTTTAACTCTTGGAAAGAAGATACTTTCAATATTTCAACTGTCATTTTTGTCAATTTATCAATAGTTTCAATAGATACACTAAGATATTTATCTCTATCTTTATACTTACCAACATTATATTTCATATTCTCTAAAATAATTCTTAAACTTGCAAGAGGTGTTTTAAGTTCATGTGATGTACTTCTTAGAAATTCAACTTTCATTTTTTCAAGTTCTATAATTTCTTTATTCTTTTTGTCTAGATCATCTATAACCCCTAGCAATCTAATATATAATGTGTTAATTTGATTTTTTAAACTTCCTATTTCATCATAAGATTTTACTTTTAGTAATGCATCTTTTTCTAGTTTCATCATATTATTTGTTACTTTTGTTATTTCAACTATTGGAGATACTATTATTTTTGTATAAAAATATGAAATAGCAATAGAAAAAATAAAACTAACAATTAAAGTATATGGTAAAAATGATAAGCTAATATTTTTAGCCTCCCTTTTCATATCCTTTGAAGATACAAAATATAAAACTAAATTTTCATCTTCTCTAGTTTTTACACTTCTCTCTTCTATAATAACTGAATTATTTTCACTATCAAGATTTATATCTATTTTGTTTTCTAAATTTACTTCATTGTCTATAGCTCCATTTTTAATAAAAACTTTAACTTCATTATTTTTAGAAAACAGTTCTAAATATTTATTAATAAAAGACTTATCTAATCCATCTATACTTTCCGCTAAAATATCTGCAGTATTTTTTATACTATCTTTTCTATTCTCCAAATATGTAATTGGAAATATAAAATAAATTAGAAGGTGACTAATTATTATTAAAAATGACATAATAGCAAATGTATATAAAAATATCTTAGGAAATAATTTTATCTTTTTCATTTTATCGTTATCTTATACCCTACATTTCTTATAGTTTTTATACAATCCAATCCTAATTTTTTTCTAAGTTCTTTTATATAAACATCTACTACTCTATCATATGGAATCGATTCATCTTCCTTCCAAACGCCATCTATAATCTGATTTCTCGTTAACACTATATTTTCATTCTTTAAAAGAAGCTCCAGTATTTTAAGTTCTTTTGCATTAACAGATACATCTTCTCCCTTATATGTTGCCTTATAACTTGTAAAATTAACTTGACAATCTTTGTAGTTGAAAATTGAATAATTGGAATAATGTCTTTTCAACAAGGCATTAATTCTTGTTTCAAGCAAAGAAAGTGAAAAAGGTTTTTCAATATATCCATCACAAAGTCCTGAAAAAGCTTTAATTTTATAATCATCATCATTAAAAGCTGTTAACATCAAAACTGGAATTTTACTAGTTTTCCGTATATATTGTAAAACTTCTATTCCATTTAATTTAGGTAACATAATATCTAATAAAACCAAGTGAATTTCATTGTTTTTAAATTTTTCTATCGCTTCTTGTCCATCTGATGCAGCAATACAATAATATTCATGTTCACCTAAATATTCACATATCCCTTCTAGAATCATATCCTCATCCTCTACTACTAGTATATTCATCTTTTAACTTTCCTTTCTACAATATAAAACAGCTAAATCTGTATTTCTATTCAATATCTGTTAATAATTCTTTTGGATGTTTTCTTAGCATTTTATTAGATGCTATAAGAAGTGCTATTAACATTATTCCTACACCAAATATAACTACATAAACCATATCTAAAGAATTTATATTTATATTAAGGCTTGTTAGAGTTTTATTAAATCCATCAACTTCAACTCCGGCTCCAAGATTTGCTGAAGATGCATCTGATGCCATTTTTTTTGCAATATCTGATGTAACACTGTTTAGTACTTTATTTGCAATTGTTTTGCCTGTATAGCTAGCCAAGAAGAATGATCCAGCAAATGCAAAGGATCCTATTATCATTAATTCCATAATGAATTGTCCCATTATTTTAGCCTTTGTTATTCCCAATGCTAACATAATTCCTATTTCCTTTTTTCTTGCATTTATCCACAATAATAATAGTAAACTTAAGACTACTCCTGCAAAAATTAAACTACCTAAAAATAATTTATCTGCTACTTTATATATACCAGAAATAGATTGTTGTAATGCTGGATAATTACTTGAGCTCTTTATTAAATCGTATGATTTCCAATCAATATCTAAACTCTTCATCTTTTTTATTACAGCATCTAGATCTATATCTCCTTTTACAAAGAAAGTTGCGTCCTGATAAATAGCTGTATCTTCAGTATTCCCATATAACCTAGCAGCAGTATCAATATCTGTAACTACATTATTTTCGTAAAATTCTTGTGAATAATAAACACCTGATTTATTCTTTCCTTCAAATAATCCAATTATTTCTACTTCTATAGTTTCATTAGCTTGTTTTTCATTATCTGCGTCAAAAAGATTTGATTTTATCTTCATCTTATCTCCAACTTTTAGATTATTTTTCGTAGCTAAATCTTTATGTATTAAAATTTTTCCTTTATCACCCGTTTTTAAATGATTTCCTTCTACAAGCTTAAAGGCACCTGATACAAATTTATCTTCTTTAGATGAATCATTAACTCCTGTAACCATTACTGCATTTTTAAAACTTTTTTTTCTTTCAGCACTTTGGTTTCTCTTTGTTTCTTCTGTTTCAATTATATCATGATCTACAAGATCTCCAACACCATTTATTCTTTTAATATAACCTTCTATCTCTTTTGAATCAGCTATCTTTTTAATGTCTTTCCCTTTTACATTTCCTGCACCTCTTGCTGTTCCAGGGTTAACCCTTCTATTTATCTGCATTGAAAAACTATTTGTTATATTTTTAAACGTCTCTTTTGATGCGTTATTAGTTGCATTCTTTATAGATATACTTACTAAACTAAGTGTTGCCATTATTAATATAATTGCAAAAATAATTATTGACTTAAGTTTTTTTCTTGTTATATATGATAATGCATTTTTTAACATTTATTATTATCTCCTTTATTAAACTAACTATTTTTCTTAAAATTAACTTCTTTTAAATTTTTATTTTTTATTTCTAAAATATAATCTGCTGCCTTTGCTACTTCTTTACTATGAGTTACTACTATTACACATTTATTTCTTGATTTTGCTAATTTATTAAGCATTTCAATTATTTCAAGTGCTGTACTTTCATCAAGATTTCCTGTTGGCTCATCTGCTAAAATTATAGGTGCTTCAGATACAAGCGCCCTTGCTATCGCAACTCTTTGTTGCTGTCCTCCAGACAACTTCATTACATTTCTATTAATTTGACTTTCATCTAATCCTAATTCTAGTAATATTTCTTTATTAGCTTTTTTATTTACCAACCTAACATTTTCCATAGGTGTTAAATAGTCAATTAAATTATAGTTCTGAAATACTAAAGAAACCTGTTTTCTTCTGTGATGACTATATCCCTTTTTAGATATATCGACACCTTCAAATTGTATTTCCCCCTTTACCGGAACATCCAACCCTGCTAATAGTGATAAAAAAGTGGATTTTCCTACTCCAGATTTTCCTACTATGGCATAAAATTTCCCTAATTCAAAATTTGCATTTACATCTCTTAAGATTTTCTCTTTTGAATTTTTATAATTATAACTAACATTTTTCATATTTAATATACTCATTTTTTTTACTCCTTAACTCATTTTTGATAAAATTTCTTTTGGCTTTTTCATCAATATTATTCCTGAAGTGATTAAAACTGATAATAATATTATTAAAATTAATAACCCATAGCTTTGACAAATAATAAAAATATTTTCACTTCCAAATATCTTATTAGATGCATTACTTAAAGTACTTATAATTTTTTCTTTTAATATAATTTCACTTAATATTTTTCTTGTTACTAAATTTCCTATTAAAGTTGAAATAAATAAACTTGGGATAGATATAAAAACTAACTCCAATATAAATTGCCCTATAATTTCACGCTTTCCTATTCCTATTGATAATAATATTCCTATTTCATAAATTCTCTCTCTTAGCCATAGTATCAATATTAAAGAAAGCACTATACAACCTCCTACTATAATTGAATATGTAATTATTTGTATTATTCCTTTAATTGATCCTACAGTAGTTGATATATCATCAAAGATCTTTGTATTCTTTTCAAGATCAATATTGGACCAATTAATATTCATATTTTTTATACTCGAAATTACCTTGCCCATATTTTCTGGACTATTCACAAAATACGTTGCTTGATTTAGTTTTTCATAATTAGAATCTATACCAGATATTTTTTGACTTGAACTATAGTCAATAAAGGCCATATTTTCACTGTAATCGGAAGAAAATCCAGTATAACTTTCTTGTTTCTTCCCAGAAAAAATACCAACTATTTCATACTCATTTTCTAATCCAATATTAGAGTTAATATCTTCATCATCAGGATCGTATTGTTTAATTTGTTTTATTGAAACTTTATCACCTAATTCATATTGATTTTGTTTAGCTAACTCCTCATGAACTATTATCTTATTTTTATCATCTTTTCCTATATGTCTTCCTTCTACTATTTTAAATACTTCACTTGTAAAATCATTACTTAAACTAGAATCTCTTACTCCAAAAATCTTTAAAAGATTTTCATATTCAGAATTTAAATTTGATATTTCAACTTTTTGCTCGCCACCAAAAACATCATCACCTTTTAATTGTGCAAGTGTTTCATATTCAAGATTATACTCATTAATTCTATCTAAGTTCTTTATACCTTCAACTTCCTTTGTATCAATCAACTCTTGGCTGTTTTTACTCTTTAGAATAAATGAAGAATTGGCTGCTCTATAAATAATACTCTCCACATTATTACTAAACTTATTTATAGATAAACATGTATAAAGACTTATTAAAATTGCTGTTAGTATAAATAATACAATTATAGATTTTTTCTTCTTTCTTTTAATATACAATAATGAATTTCTTAGCATATCCTTTTTCATACCTCCTATCATCTATAGTATAAATTGCTTTTATGAAATATTTATGAAATCTTATTTTTTATTTCTTTTTATTTTTTATAAAGCAAAAAAAGATACCTCTATTCTAATGTGAAGTATCTTTTTACTGTATTTCTATTTGCAAGCAGGAAAACACAGGTTATTTCTTAATATCCTTTTGTTTGGGAAACTCCACTTTCCCACTTTGATACTGCTGCCTTTGAAACTCCAATACTATCTGCTAATTGTTCCTGTGTTAGCCCCTTTAACTTTCTTAACCTCTGTATAACACTACCTATTCGTAGATCCATAACTATCACTCCTAATACTTTACATTGGAAAGCTTTCTTAATATAAGTATATTAAAGCCTTTCAGCTTAAACAATGGAGTAAAAATCAACTTATATTACAAAATAGTTAACCTACATTAAACTGGAAAATCCTTTTTCATAAATATTCTAATACCAACTAGATACATTATTAGTCCTATTATATATAAAACTGCAAAATATACAATTGCACTTGAATCCCCTGCAATAATCTTATCTGGTTGAAATAAGGTTAAAGGAGTCAAGTACTTTAACTTTTCAAGTTTATCCCCAACTTGAGAAAGCATTTGAATAAGTATAAAAACTACTGCTAGTCCTCCACCTACCCCATAAGAATATCTGCTGTCATTAAATATACAAGAGGATAGAAAACACATTCCTCCAATAAAAAATAGTAATCCATATAAGCCAACATTAAGTAATAAGAACTTCTTTATATCCAAATCTCCTGGAAATGCAATTTGTCCAACTCCTATACTAATTAGCACAGCTATCCCAACTAAAACTAGAATAGCAAATGCCATAAATATAGCCTGTGTAGTAACTATATTCTTACGTTTATTAGGAGTTGCAAGAAGATATGCCATAGAACCTTTATCAACATATCTAGCAATCAGCTTATTTCCAAGTATAATAATACATATTGTAGGCACTACTATAAGTATAAATCCATATAAATAGTTTGCAACAAACTCAATTAATGTTGCTCCAGCATTCATCATACCAAAGGCTGCAAATATTTCTGGCATACTTTCTGCCATAATACTTAGACTTTCACCTAACTTTGGATCAAACATTAATACAATAACAGATGAATACATAGAAATTAATGCCATAAAAATAAGCATTATTTTGTAATTTGATTTAATCTCTCTCTTAAATAAAGTATTATTTATCACTCTTTTCACCTCCATAATAGTGTAAGAATAACTCTTCTAAAGTTTGAGTCCTAATATTAATATCTTTTATTACATATTTACTTAAAGTTTTAATAAATTCATCTACATTTTTAGAAACCTTTATATCAACAATATTTCCATCTCTTGAACTTTTCTTTGTAGCTTCAGAAAATTTAATTGCTTCATTTTCATCATTAAATGTTACTTGGAATATCTTACGCTTATTCTCTCTAAGCTTTTCCATATTCTCTATTGCAATAATATGGCCTTCTTTAATAATTGCAACTCTATCACAAGTATTTTCTATCTCCTCAAAAATATGGGATGACATAAGTATTGTTTTTCCTTTATCTCTCTCTTTTAAGATAAGTTCCACAAACTTATTCTGCATTAAAGGATCCAATCCACTAGTAGGCTCGTCCAATATTAATATATCTGGATCTTGCATAAAAGCACATACTATACCTATCTTTTGTTTCATCCCTTTAGACATCTTTTTAATTTTTCCACTTGGATCTAATTCAAAGAATTTCATTAATTCCTCTGCAGAAAAAAAATCTTTCATTCCTTTCATATTTCCTATAAACTTTATGAATTCCATACCTGTCATATCATCCATAAATGCTATTTCTCCTGGTAAATATCCAAGAACCTTTTGTACTTCCTCTGCTTTATCAAAGCAATCTAAGCCATTAATTTTTACATTTCCCTTATCCGGCCTAATAAATCCCATAAGTTGACGTATTGTTGTTGTTTTACCTGCTCCATTAGGTCCTAAAAATCCTAATATTTCACCTTTGTTTACTGAGAAGGTTACATCAAATACCCCTTTCTTATTGCCATACTCCTTTGTAATATTACTCACTTCAATTATGCTCATTTAAATACTCCTCCTTATATGAGTTTTTTAAGCATTTCTACCCAATCATTAAATTCATAAATAAAACTATCTATATATATTTTTTATTCAGTCCTTTCTTTTTCATAAAGATATCCATCTGTTATCCAAAGTAACATTTATGATATCTGCTTGGATATAATTCTAAGTTAATTTTCTTTTGGTTAATTACATTATATTTAATTTACTATTTTTTACAACCTTATAACGAATTTAAAAAAGGAGCTGTAGCATTACTTTTTTGTACAGCTCCTTCATATTTTATTTCTTAAATAATTTTACAACTTCATACCATAGAATTGATACTAAAGAAATTCCACATACCTTTAATATTTCACTTGTTCCTAAAGGTACTAGCCCTAAAAATCCTGATAACGGAGTATATAGTATTATAGCTAATCCTACTATGGTACCTATTGCTACTGACCACATAACCTTATCTTTTCTAAGCTTAATTATAGATTTATAAGCTAACTCACTGTTTGAACTATTTACTTGGACAAGAAGCAAATTAGAAATCATTATTATAGCCAATCCCATAGATCGTGCAAGCTCTATACCTGACTCTAAATAATAGTAGTAAGTTCCAAAGGAAGCAGCAAATAAAACTACACCTTGAATTATGCTTTTTACAAGGACTTTTGAAGTTAATATTCCTTCCCTAGGGTCTCTTGGCTTACGATTCATTATATCACTTTCAGCAGGTTGCCTTTCTAAAACAATTGAGCAAGTTGGATCAATTAATAATTCCAACAACACAACATGAACTGGTAATAACAATAAAGATGATGCACTTATTCCTAAAAGTGGTGCTAATAATGAAGCAAATGCAATTGGTATATGAATAACAAACACATATCCTATTGCCTTCCTTATATTATCATAAATTCTTCTACCATCCTTTACTGTATCTACAATAGTAGAAAAGTTATCATCCAAAAGAATTAAATCTGCTGCTTCTCTTGAAACCTCTGATCCTCTCTTACCCATTGCTATTCCAATATCAGAATACTTAAGGGCTGGGGCATCATTAACTCCATCGCCAGTCATAGCAACCACTTCACCAACTTCCTTAAATGCCTTTACTATTCTCATTTTATGCTCTGGTACAACTCTAGAAAATATACTAACATCTTTTATCCTTTTATTTAGTTCTTCATCATCCATTTTATTTAATTCTTCACCAGTAATTATTCCTTCACTATGTGGAATTCCTACCTCTTTAGCTATTGAGCTTGCAGTAATTCCATTATCACCAGTTATCATAACCACCCTAATTCCAGCATCTAGACACATCTTTATATCATCTTTTATGCCTTCTCTAGGTGGATCTTGAAGACCTATAAGTCCTAGAAACTCTAACTTACACTCCTCTAAACTCTTTGGAATATCTCCATCATTTATAATCATACTACCTACGCCTATAACTCTTAGACCTTTTGATGACATTTCATACATTTTCTCTTCTACTTTTCTCTTTTCATCCTCTGATAATAAACATATATCTAGAATCTTTTCTGGAGAACCCTTAGCACTAACACTTATTACTCCATCATTTTCCCATACGTGTCCCATCATCTTCTTTTCATTAGTAAAAGAATATTCCGTAACTAATCTGCCTTTAAATAACTGATCTTTTGATATTCCTTTATCTTCACAATCCTTAAGCATAGCTTGTTCCATAGGGTCATAAGGATCTGTTTCACAAGCCATCCCCATTGTAACATCTAATTCATCTATATCCTTTAATGCCCAACTTTCTTTTAAAACCATTTTATTCATTGTAATAGTTCCTGTCTTATCCACACATAAAACAGATATTGCACCTAATGTTTCTACTGAAGGAAGCCTACGGACAAGAGAGTTTTTCTTTGCTAATCTCCAAGCTCCCATTGATAAAAATACTGTTAAAATAACAGGAAATTCTTCAGGAATCATAGCCATTGCAAGTGTTATTCCTGAAAGAATACTTTCAATTACTCTTTCCTTTAAGCTATGGTCTGGCAAATTAAAATAGGTTATTATACAAACCAACACAAACAGCACTGCTGCTATAGTTGCACATATCTTAACTAATTTACCTGTTTGCTTTTGAAGTGGAGTTGGTGTATCTGGTGCTTCTGAAATATTAATACCTATCTTTCCATACTCCGTATCTTTTCCTATTTTATCAACCCTGACTATCCCTCTCCCCTGAGTTACTAAAGTTCCTGCATAGCAATAGTCCCTTCTCCAATAATCATCACTATTGTTATCATCAATGCACTTCCATACACCTTCTGCTTCTCCAGTTAATGATGATTCATCTACGCAGAGATCATTAGCTACCAACACATTACCATCGGCTGGTATTTTTACCCCCTCAGTAATAATCATTAAATCATTTGGTACTAGTTCCTCACTGTTAATACTCTTTTCAACACCATTTCTAATAACAGCTATATGTGGTGCTGAAAGATTTTTTAATGCACTTAGAGTTTTATCTGTCTTCCACTCTTGAATAATATCAATACTTATTATTCCTAATACAAATACAAGCATTACTACACCATCTTGAGGTTCTCCAAGTATGAAATATATAACAGCTGCAACTAATAGTAATAAAAACATTGGTTCCTTTAAAACCTCTAAAATTTTTAAGAATAGGCTTTCCTTTTTAGTTGGAATAAGTTCATTTTTACCATACTTATTCCGAGCCATTCTTACTTCTTCATCTGTTAAGCCTTTCATAGTTTGTACCTTTTTCTGTTCTGTCATAAAACTCACCTCCATTTTTCCCATTGTTTAGGGATATTTTGTTTGATAGCTCTATGGCATTGCATTAAAGATTCTATCCAGTTGTTGCTCTAAAGGTAAATAAAAAATACCTGTAGAACAATATACTGTCCCACAGGTATTTTAAAAATCCTGTTGCCCTAAGGCCCGGCTCCATAAACTAAATAAATTCATCGGCCTGATCAGTTTGTACTGTAGATTTATATGCAGTGCAAAGAGATTACTATATATTATATTAAAACTATATATTTATGTATACTATTATTTTCATTTTTTACTTATTATTATAAACAGCCCAATTTTATACCAATGTTTATATAGCAATATTTTTACATTAGTGCTAATATATTTAAAGGGCTATCTTAGATTTTTTAAAAATTTCATAAAAAATCTAAAGAAATATTGACACAATCGGGGTTATGTTATGCGAAAAATAAAATTATCAAATGATGGTCTTATGACTGAAGGTTCAATCGGAAAACAACTTATAGGATTTGCTTTTCCTTTACTTCTAGGAAACTTATTCCAACAACTTTATAATACTGTAGATGCAGTTATTGTAGGTAAATTCGTCGGGAGCGAGGCACTAGCTGCAGTAAACTCCTCCACACCACTTGTTAATTTATTAGTTAGCTTTTTCATGGGAATTTCAGTAGGTGCTGGAGTTGTAATTTCTCAATACTATGGTGCAAAAAATGACAAAAAATTACATGATGCAGTACACACTACAGTAGCACTTGCACTTGCTTCTGGGATATTTATGACTTTTGTAGGTATTGTACTCTCTCCTATTATTTTAAAACTTATGGGGACACCAGAAGATGTTATGGGATTGTCCACAATATATCTCCAAATTTATTTTGGTGGAATCCTTGGAATTGTTGTTTATAACATGTGTAGTGGTATATTACGTGCTGTTGGAGATTCTACAAAGCCACTAATTTTTTTAATAGTATCCTCAGTAGTTAATATTATACTTGATCTACTTTTTGTAGTATTATTTGATATGGGCGTTTCTGGAGTTGCTTTCGCCACATTAATTGCACAATTTGTTAGTGCTGGTTTAACAATATTTGTACTTATAAAAACTCCATATAACTTTAAATTAATATTAAGGGATATAAAGTTTAATAAGCTTCAAATAATAAAGATTATTAGAATTGGGCTTCCAACAGGTATTCAAAACACTATAGTTTCTTTATCTAATGTTGTTGTTCAAGGTAATATAAATAGTTTTGGTACACTTGCTATGGCAGGATGTGGTTCTTATGCTAAAATTGATGGATTTGCAATACTTCCAGTTATGAGTATAGCCATGGCTACCACTACATTTACTGGACAAAATATAGGAGCCAAGAAATATAATCGTGTTAAAGAAGGTGCTAAAATAGGGACAATCTTTAGTATAATCACTGTTGTTACTATTTCCACTATTATAATGATATTTACCCCAAACATTTTAAAAATCTTTACAAACGACAGTGATGTTATTTATTATGGTACATTAATGATGAAATGTTTAGCTCCAGGATATATATTCTTAGGACTTTCTCATCTTTTCTCAGGTGTACTTAGGGGCGCAGGAAAAACTACTGTTCCTATGATAATAATGGTACTATGTTGGTGTTTTTTAAGAATGGCTTGGGTTCTAACATTCACACCAATTTTTAATGATATAAAAATAGTTTTCTTTGGATATCCAATTACTTGGTTTGCAAGCGCTGCAATCTTGCTTATATATTATAAAAAGGCTAATTGGCTTCCTCATGAAAAAATAATAGAGGGCGAAACAACACTTGAAGAAAGCTGCTAATATAAGCAAAGAAACTCTGTAACATTTTTACAGAGTTTCTTTATTTTAAACTTTTTTATTCATAACAACTATACTATCAGAAACTTTAAATCCTTGCTTTTCATAAAAACCTATAGTCTTATCACTCCTACATGTATTTAATACTATTTCTTTTATTTTCATCTCTTTTAATTTATTCTCGAAAACATTATATACTTGTGTTCCAAGCCCTTTAATTCCTAAGGTTACATCAACACAAAATTCTTTTATTTCAAATATTGCGCCATTATAATATTGTTCTTGTCGTCCAAAAATCATTCCAATTATTTGTGAGTCTTTTACTGCAACCATTCCATAAAATCCATCACAATTTATCATCTGTGCTAATCTCTTATAAGCAATTTCTTCTGTCCACTCTTCATTCCAAGGATAAGTATTAAAGGCTTTTACAAAAAGAGTAGCCATATCTTTCAAATGAGTTTCATTAAGTTCTCTATACTCCATTTATTCACCTACTGTTTTCTTCATTAATATAATTCCTGTTTAAGAGTTCTTTCTTTTAAATAGTATTGAATATAAATTTTGTTAACAACAGATAACACTGCAGACCTAACAAGTTCAGATTCTCTTGTAACCTTTTGAGCAGAACTTTGCTCCGAACCACCATTTGAAGCAAAAACAAACTTAATAGTCTTCTCTAGTTCAATGCAAAAATAATCATAAGCTTCTTCAACATCATAAGTTCCTATTTGAACTTTTATTAATTCTGATATTTCAGAAATACTAAAAACCTGTTTAAATACACATAAAACAATTAAATATGATAAATGATTTCTATCATATTTTTTATTTACTGGAGGCTGTAGCACCTTATGCTTAACATAATTATTTAGCATAGTTGGTGTAAGTAACATTTCATCCTTGTTAATATTTAAAGCAGATAATGCTTCCTCAATATATACAATTACTTGATCCTTATATAAAGGGATATTAGGTAATTCAGAATATCTTGGACAATGATAGTCTAAAAGTTCCTCCACAATCTCTTTTTTCTTATCACTTTTCATAAATCCATCCCTTCTTTATTTAAGTTTAGTACTTTTTAATCATTTGAATTGCTAAACATCCCGGCCCACCTTGAGTTATAAACACTGGGGATAATTCAAATAATTCCACATCTGCATTAGGAATATTATCTAATATTATCTTTTTCGCATTATTTGCTAACTCTTCAGCGCATCCGTGTGTTATATAAATCTTATATCTCTCATCTACACCTGATTCTATAAATGATTTACATATTGCTTCTATTCCCTTTGAAAAAGTTCTCTTAGTAGCAAATTTAGTAAGTTTTTTACAGTCTTCAGTTAGTGTCATTACAGGCACTAACTTCATTACCTTTCCTACCTTACCAACTAAAGGAGAAAGTCTTCCTCCTCTTACTAAGTAATCAAAATCATTTGGCATTAAAAATGATTTTGAGTTTTCTATCATCTCATTTACTATGTCCACTATTTCTAATCTTGTTTTATTCATCTCTACTAATTTTACCACAATATCTATAATGTATCTATGTGGCCCACATAGAGTCTTTGAGTTGATTACTGAAACTCTTTCAGGATTGTCTAACATTTGCGCAGCCATACATGCAGAATTATAAGTTCCAGACAATCCATCTGCCATAGTTATATTTATAATTTCATCATCTGGATAACTGTTGTATATTTCTAACACATCTCCTATAGATGGCTGTGAAGACATTGGTAAATGCCCTTCTTTTATTATTTCAACAAATTCTTTTGATTGTATTTCTTCAAACTCTTTATATGTTCTATTATCAATTGTTACCGACAATGGTGCTATATTAATTCCCTTTGTTTTTCCTTGCGATACTGAATATAAAGTTGATGAATCTGTAACTATTCTAATCATAATTCCCCTCCGTCTTTGCAAGTCTAAAACATGTAGTTTTAGATACTATTTGTTTTAGATTATCACGTCAAAAATAGTTTGTCAATCAAATTATATTCATTATCAACTAATTTTAGACAACAAAAAAAGAGCTAATAAAATTAGCTCTTAACTTAACAAAACTATCTTCTGTTGTTTTGTTGCTTTCTAGCTCTTCTACAAGCTGGGCATCTAACTGGTTCGTTATCGAATCCCTTTTCTTTGTAGAATTCTTGTTCACCTACTGTGAAAGTGAATTCTTGACCACAATCTTTACATACGATTACTTTATCTTGCATATTGAAATTCCTCCTTTTAAAAATTTTTAAAGATCCAATATTGACTCATATAATTTCTAAAGGAGAAATTGTACTTATCATAATGAAATTCTTTATATTAAGTTCTTTCAACATAAATTATTATAGCATATGACTTTATTAAAATCAATCATAATATTATTTTTTTATCCATAACTTTTTTTCCTAATCTTTCAACTATATATATTACAGGCAATTGAGAAGTTATATTATTATTCCCAACCTTAGACTCCTTAATATAATATGCTAAATTAATATCAGATATCTTAGCTATTGTACAATCCTCAGTATTAGTTATACTAGCTATCTTACATCCTTCACTTCTAAGTTTATTTATAAACTCAATTATTATTCTAGTTTCACCTGATACAGATAAAGCTATAACCATACTATTTTCATAATACTTTGAATTCATTGGAAAATATGGATCATCCATATAAACTGCAAACTTGCCAAGAGAAGATAGAAATCTAGCAGCATACTGGCTTAGCACTCCTGATGTACCATTTCCAATAAAAATAATATTCTCAGCCTTTTTCATCATTTCACTTAATTCTTCTACTTTTTTATCTAATTTACTATTTTCAACACATTGAAGAAAATTAATTAACTCACTAGTTTCATCACTAACTTTACTTAATCTTTCTTCCTCAAAGTTAAGCTTAAGTTTAATTTTAAACTCTGAAAATCCATCAAATCCTAGCTTTTTACATAACCTTAAAACAGTTGTAGTTGAAACATGAGCTTCACTAGCTACTTCTCTAATTGTCATATCCACTACTCTGTCTTTAATTTTAATTATGTAATTATATAACGATAACTCTAAATCGTTTAAACTCTCAATATTCTCATAATTAAACATATATAATAAACCTCATCTTCAAATACTTATCTATTATTATAACAAGTATTATGTAGATTAGTAAATCAAAAAAGAAGACTTAAATTTCAAGTCTTCTTTTAAAAATCTATTATTTTGCTGATTCAATCTTATCTATTTCATCCTTAAATTGTGGTAAATAATCCTTATGAGCTACTAGTAATTCATCTAATAAGATTTTAGCCATCTTATCTGAAGGTACTAGTGGATTCATTGACATTGCCATTAATGCAGTATGATAATCTCCTGTTACAGCTGCTTCTATTACTAACTTTTCAAAGTTCTTGATTTCTTGAACTAACCCTGTAACTTGTAGAGGTAATTTACCCATTGCAAGTGGTCTTGGTCCTTCCTTAGTTATAACACAAGAAACTTCTACAGCTGAATCATCATCAAGACCTTCAATTGCACCATTATTTCTGCAATCTACAGGTTGTATATCTCCCTTATCGTTGTAGATAGAATTTATTAATCTACATGCAGCATCTGAATATAATGCTCCACCTCTCTTTTCTAATTGTGGTGGTTTAATGTCTAGATTTGGATCATCATATAGTTTAAATAAATCATCTTCTAATCTCTTGACTACTTCTGCCCTTGTTTCGCCTTTAGCAAATTCCTTTAATTCACTTTCAAGCATTTCTTGAGTTTCATAATAATATTTATGATATGGACATGGCATCATTCCTAATGATTTTATGAAATCTGCATCCCATTCAAAGTCTTTAATATTTTTAACTATTGCTCCCATTTTTCCATCTGCAATAGCGTCTACTACTTGGTTTGTAACATCTGAACCATCTAAGAATATCTTTTTACCATAAACCATATGGTTTAATCCTACGAAGTCCATTCTTATTCTGCTATGGTCAACACCTAACATATTAGCTGCTGCTTTTTCCATATTTATTGGAACATTACAAAGACCTATAACTCTTTTGTTTTTACCATATCTTAATAAAGCTTCTGTAACCATACCAGCTGGATTTGTAAAGTTAATTAAGAAAGCATTTGGACATAATTCAGCCATATCCTTATCTATATCTAAGATTACTGGAATTGTTCTAAGTGCTTTAAACATTCCCCCAGCACCATTTGTTTCTTGACCTATAAGTCCATGACTTAATGGAATTCTTTCATCCTTAATTCTTGCATCTAATAATCCAACTCTTAATTGAGTAGTAACAAAATCTGCATCCTTAAGAGCTTCTCTTCTATCTAAAGTTAGATGAATTTCCATTGGAACACCTGCTTTTTCAACCATTCTCTTAGCAAGTTCCCCAACAATTTCTAACTTATGTTTTCCTGCTTCAACATCTACTAACCATAATTCTCTTACTGGTAGTTCATTATATCTTTTTATAAACCCTTCAACTAATTCTGGAGTATAACTTGATCCTCCACCTATAGTAACAATTTTGATTCCATCTTTTTTCATAAAACCATTCCTCCTACCATATTTTTTTCTCTACACTTAGAATATCATATTTAAATGAAAATAATATATTTGTTGAAGGTTTTGTGACATGTTACTGCAATTTGTAACTGATTTCAGTAATTATGTTTTTTAAGTATAAATTTTCCGCACTTAACTACTTATATATAATATTTAGTATATATAGAATTGTAAATATAGATACAGCTGCTAATCTACTTCTAAATTGCAGTTTTGCATCTATATATTTTTTATAACTAGACTTTATTCCATCTAAATCTTTTTCACTTTCGATTGTTACATATAATTTATCATATAGTCCACTTTCATCATATTCATCTTCTATCTCATAATCATTTATATAATCGTTTAATTCATCATTTTTAACTATTGCTACAGAGAAATTTTCTTCTCCCTCAATTTCAATATAATCACTTAAAAGTAACACTACATCAACTATTTCTTCTTCATTATATATCTTAGATAGAATTTCCCTATTCTTCTTTATTTTATTTATAGGCGAACTAATCATGTAATCTCCTCTTCTATCCCTTTTATACCAGTTACCATCTTCTTTAATTTTTATATCTCCTATATAACTGCAAGATACAATATTAAATACTCCTTTTGAGGTTACAACTATACTGTCTAATTCTCCTTTTACTTCATCCTTTTTTAAAGTAATACCTTGAAGCGGAGTTACCTTACCTTCTATTTTGCTAAATATTTTATTAACTCTATTATAAAGTTCCAGTTCATCAAAAGAATATGACTTTTTATACTGCATATAGCGTATTAAGCTATATCCTAAATATAGAGAAACTATTATGTAAAATATTTCAGTGGCTGCACTATCTAATCCCATCTTTAACAATAAAGTACTCATCTTATAAACTAAATATATTAGAAAAAAAGAAAAAAAACATATATAAATCCTTTTAATATTATCTTTCATGTCCCCTCCAAGTTTTTATTTTTAAGTCTATCCACCTACTTATAATTTATTCATTTACATAAAAAAACTGCCAAAAGGCAGTTTTTAACACTTATATTTTGATATTCCTAACTTTAATGTTGAAGTAAGCTCAGTAAGATTTTGAGCTGCACCTGATACTTCATTACTAGCAGAATTAAGCTCTTCAGAAGATGCCGCTACTTCTTCAGCTGTAGCTGACATTTCTTCTGATACGTAAGATATATTTTCTACTCTTGTTATTATCTCTTCTTTACTTCTTGTTATCTCATGAAACTCATCTGTCATATTCTCTATTTGAGGCACAATTCCATCTACTGCCTCACTAATTTCTTCAAACACTTTAATTGTTCCATTAACTATATTTCCTTGATTATTTAATTCCTTCTTCATCAAATCTGTATTATTAACGATATCTTTTGTACTCATTAATATAGATTTTACCATGCTATTTATAACCCCTGCTGAATTTTGACTTTCCTCTGCAAGCTTTCTAACTTCTTCTGCAACAACTGCGAACCCTTTTCCTGCTTCTCCTGCTCTAGCTGCTTCTATTGCTGCATTTAATGCTAGAAGATTTGTTTGCTCTGCTATATTATTAATTATTCCTGTCATCTCATTTACTTTACTAATTTCATCAGTCATATTTTTAGTTAATGATATAAATTCTTCAAAGGTTTGATTGAACTGGTCTATATTTGAAACTAAATTACTAAGTTCTAAATTACTATCGCTAGCCTTATTACCTACTAAAGATGCTGATTTATTAATCTCATTTACTGAATTAGTCATAGAGTTTACTTTTATACTAAAGGATTCTAACTCTTTAAGTATGTCTGATAAATTAGAAGCTTGATTTGCTGCACCAGATGCAACATCCTCTATAGAATTAACAATGCTTTCAGTTAGAGAGTTTTGCTCTTCTGATACAGCAGCTAAACTTGAAGCATTATCATCTATTCTATTTGTACTTTTAGAAATGTCTTTAACCATATTCCCCATAGATTCTTGTGTGATAGAAAGAGCTCTATACATTGATCCAATTTCTGTCTTATCACTTAAATGGTCATCTGAAATATTCTCTGTAAAATCTCCCTTAGATAAAGAATTTAATATAGACTCCACAGACTCTATTTGTCCTGTAATTTGTCTTGCAATAATCACTATACTTAACGTTATTACAATAAGTACAATCAAGGATATTATAATACTAGTATTCCTTGCTAATATATTAGCAGACATAACTTCATTATTATCTAAACTTATAATTAGAGATAGGTTAGTACCTAAAATTGCTCCATAGGTGACAAATTTCTCTACTCCATTAATAGTTATTTGCTCTGTTCCACTTTCATCATTTTTTAATCTATCTTTTATAGCTAACATTCCATTATCATTTTGAAGCATTGATCCATAACCAATTATATCTTTATCTGAATTAAGTAAATATACTCTTCCAGAATCTAATACCTGCAAAGATTCAACACTTTTCTTTATATCGTTTGCACTCCTTTTTACATAAAGCACTCCAATAGAAACACCTTTTTCATTCTTAACTGGAACTGCATAATCTATTACATCTTGTCCTTCTTCACTATATATATCTGAAAAATATCTCTCTCCTGTCATACATAAACGATAAAACGACTCATCTCTCATATCTCTTCTTGTACCATCAGAGAAAATTGCTTGTCCACTATAATCTATGTATGCTATCTCAATATCACCTTTAGTTTCAGAATCAAGCTTTAACACCTTTGATTTTTCAATTAAAGGTATTTCTTCATTTACCAACACTGAGCTACCAGCCATGCTTCCAATAGATTCTAGGTTGGATTTTATAATACTTTTTACTGACTCTCCTGCAAGATTAGAAATTTGAGTAATTAATTTCGCATTTGTATTAATTGTACTTTTTTTAGATATAAGTAATCCTTGTAAAGAAATAACCACACTACCAATTATAACAAATGGTAATATTCTCTTTAGTAACTTAGCTTTTAATGACTTTGTTTTTCTTAGATTCTCAATATTCATTCATATCGTCCTCACTTTCCTTTGTATACCATATATAAATTCTACACCATTTTTACATAAATTTCATTAACTGTATTAAATTTCTCACTATATATACCATTTTCTATATTTAACACATATAATTTTGAATATAATGTTAAACTAAACAAATAATTTTATAACTCTATATAGAGTATAAAAAATTATACCCCCCAAAGAAAACCATAATACTGGTATCAAATATGCTTTATCATTCTTTTTATTCATACTTACTCCTTTGAATACTTTTTTATTATCTTAGTTAAGAAATCCACTGTCTTTATAGGAACCTTCCCAATTGAAGTTTCACCAGCTAACAAAAAGCCACTTACCCCAGAATTAACAAAATTATATATACCTTCTACTTCTGGCAATTCTGGTTTTCTACCATTTTTCATACTATTTAATAAATGAGTGGCCACTATAACCTCTTTATTATTTTTCACACATGATTCAATTACTTTACTTTCATATATTGGTGTATCTTCTATGTTGCTTTCTGGTATAAGATCACCTCTTCCTATTACAACTCCATCTACTTCTTTTAATATATATTCAATATTTTTTACACCTATAGGAGTTTCAACCTTAGCCCATATCTTAGGATTAAAATTCATATTTACTTCTTTAATGTAACTTTTCACCTTCTTAATATCACTAGGACTTTCAACAAAAGACTGACATACTACGTCCACATTATGATTTATCCCCCATAAAATATCACTTCTATCTTTTTCTGATAATGGTATCTTACTTCTATTTATACCTTTTATATTGCATCCTTTCCCTGCCCTTACTACTCCTCCTTTTATAACTTTAACCTTAATCAAATCTTCTGTTTTATTTAACACCTCAAAAAGCATTGTATTATCTTTCATAGACAAACTTCTTATTTTATTGGTGTTTAATATATTCTTGGAAATATTTAAAGGAATTACTTTTTTACTACCAAAGGCGAAATTATGTCCTCTCTTTTTATAGGAATCCTCTCCACAAAAAAATACTTCTTCTCCATGATATAGCTTAATTATATAAGGCAACTTATCAGACACTCTTATTTTACTTCCTGACAAATCTTGCATTATTTCGATATCACTTTTTATACTTCTTGCAATATTTACTTTTTCCTCAAACTCCTCTAATCTACCATGAGAAAAATTTAATCTTATCATGTTAGCTCCACTATCAATAATATCTCTTAATATTAGTTTTTCATTTGTGCTAGGACCTATTGTAGCTATTACTAACATCTTCTCCTCCTTATATATTAATGCTAGTTTATCTAATGGCCATCCACTATAGCACTTCCACCAGATAGAAACTTATCTGAAGCTAAGACTTCAGTTTATATTACTCTCTAATATTAATAAATATCACTAAATACTATAAATTTGTGGCACATGTTACATAACTACATATTATGTTATAGAGGTGATTTTATATGAAGGATATAAAAAAACTAATTGCCTTATGGAATAAACAATGCTCTTCAACAAAAATAATATTATTTATTGGATTTGCATGTCTTATGAATATGGTTATTTCAACTCTTTTGGGAAGCACTAACTTTCCAGAAAATAACATGGCTATAAAATCTATTCTTTCATCCATATTTGGATATGTGTTTGGAAAACATTGTATACCTAGTAAATTTGGTCATGAAGAAATTCAAACTATCACTGGCGGCCTAGTTGCAATCATTTGTCTAGCTGCATTATTTATAACAAATTGGATGCATCTTGATCCATCTTTATCTGGTCTAAGCGAAATAAGAGACTTATTGTTACTTGCTGTAGGCTTCTTAATTTCAAAGGCAAAGAATGAAGGAAAATCTTGCTTATAAAAAGTAGAATAGATACTTATTTTGCTTGATTTTATACTTTCCTATGCCTAAAAAAAAACTAAACCCAAGGATTTCCTTGGGTTTCTTCTAATATTAATTCATTATGAATGTATTGTTCTAAATAACTATTATTCTGAATAAGTTTATATAGTAACTACTTATGTTATGGAGGTTTTCTTATGAAGAGATTTACAATATACACTTTTCTTATACTATCACTTTTGTTACAAGGATGTTCCTTTAATGATCCTAAATACATAAACTTTAGTAAAAAATCCTCTCCTGATTTTTACACTAAAGAAATTTATTCAAAACTTCTTAATGATGAAGAGTATTCTATAGAATTATTCAACACTAACTTCTATAAAAATGTTCCTATTAATAAGGAAGAGGATAACGATATTATAGAAAATTTTATTCGTTCCCTATCTAAAGATAACTATAAAACTGATGGAACTATTCCAGAAGAAAAAGAACCATATCAATTAAAGATTACCTTTGATGATTCAAAGTATGTAATAAAAATATATAGCAATAGTATAGTAACCGTTTCTCCTTGGGATGGAATATATCCTGAAGATATTATTAATATTGAAGATGTTCCTAATAGATATAATTTATTTGACTTTTGCTCACATATTGAACATGAATGGAAGTATAATCAATAAAATAAAAATCACTTGCAATATTTATGACCTGGAACTGCTCCAGGTCTTTTCTAATTAAAATTTAAAATTTCCAACAACCTTTATTGTTTCTTCGATATACTTATCAACTCTCAATTTAATTTTATCTTCCATAATAAATCCCTCACAAAATTATTTTCAAACAAAATATATGCACTTTTAGAATTCATCTCACAAAAAAACCTTCAAATCCGCATTTTTACTATAACTTCTTAAGTTCTTTTCTTCTTTTCTCGTTAAGTTGTTAAAAACTTAACAACTTATCTTTCTGCATATAAAATTTATAGAAAAAAATTTGGAGGTTTGAAATGGCAAGAAAAAAAAAGAATTTGTAATGTCCAAAGACGATTTATATTACGAAGAACCAATTGATGAAATCTGTTTTACAGATTACGTTCCACCATGTAAAGATAATGTTTCTAATTTTTGTTTTACTGATGAAGCTAAAGAAGAGAACACAGTTTTTGAAAAGAAAAAAGAGGAGACTCAACCTGTCACTAAAATAAAATTTACTCCACTACCTATTGAAAATAATAGACATACAACTCAACCAAATGGTATTCCCCCTTCTATTGATGGAAAACTTTTTGAAGTCCGCAGATCTTATTCTTTTAGAAAATCCACACTAATAAAGCTTAATCAAATTAAAGGTACTAGTTCTGACTACAATATCTATATGAATACAATTATTGATAGTGCTATCTGCTTTTACTATAATCATGTAATGAAAAAAAGTTGGGAGTAACTCCACTCAACTTTTTCTTTCAAACCAACTTTTCTATTGCACAATTTATATATATTACCATTACATCCAATAAAAATAGTATTAATAATTTTTTACAATATAAAAAATGTTAACAATCCTTATTTTAATATTTATTGTAACTAAAAAAGGCTACTGGAGAGTCTCCAATAGCCCAATTCCAAGCGAATACTTAAATAATAAATACCTAGAATCGCTAAAATTTATTAATATAATTATTTAGGTATTACTATAATCACTTATGTTTTTTATTCCTAAATAAATATACTCCACTTAATGTAAGTATTGAAGCCAAGGCCATAATAGGTGAAGATACATCTCCAGTTTTTGGTGGATTACTACCTTCATTATCATTCTCTTCTTTACCTCCATTATTATCTTCATCTTTTGGTATTTCTTTCTCTATCTCTTTTAAATTAGATAAAGCACTTTTTAAACTATTAACTATATTATCAACTTCCTCTTGAGTTGCATCTGAGTTATTTAAAACTAACCTTGCTTCACTTAAAACATTTTTAAATACTGCCCATGTTTCTGCTGTATAATCACCTTCATTCTTAGCTTCACTAGCTTTAACTAACTCTTCTAATTTAGATTTATCAACTGCTTTCACTTCTTCTTTGTTATTTATTTTTAGTATAGTAAATGAGTGAGGATCTAATTCTAAATTCATACCTTCATTATCTACTACAAATTTGGATTTTTCTATCTCAACATTATTAGGATTATCTAAAGTATTTTCTTCACTAAACGAATCTCCAGCAAGCTTCTGCACATCAACCACCTTATTAGTTAAGTCTACACCATCAACTTGAACTTCTATATTTCTTTTCTCATTCTTATCTAGATTAACTACAGCTAAATAAATATTACCCTCTTCATCCTTACTGGCTAATGCATTGAATACATCAACAGTACTAGCAAACTTAGGCATATAACTGAAGTTACTACTTATAATCTCATTACCAAACATTCCATTTAACATTTCAAATACATGGGCAGAAGGTGTTGAGAAAAACTTATAATTACCTTCACCTGTTGATGTATCAGCGCCCTCTTGAGGTACTGCTTGTATTACAGCTTGTTGTGTTGGTCCTAATGAATCTGCACCTTCACTGTACCAATCTACTAAACAATGTTTTTGAATATATGGACTACCTAATCTCACATATTCCATTAAACATTTAGCTATATATACAGCATGTGTCTGAGATCTTAATAGTGGATTGGTAGATCTAAATATACCAAATTCAGAAATTACAGGCACCTTTCCTTCTGGCATTAAATCAACGTATTTCTGAACATGAGCAATACCATTTTTATCTGCTAGCTTCATTGCAGAGTCATAGAAATCTTCTCCTGAACCTGTTGGAGTACCTGAGTATGGATGTATAGTTAAACCATCATATAAATCATTATAATTATTTTGATTCATAGTTTTTACAAAACCTTCTGTTTCAAAACTTGAATATACCTGAATTTCTTTATCAGTTCCAGATAATTCATTTATTTGCTTAATTGTATCTCTCATTGCTTGTGACACTTGGATAAATCCATCTTTTTCAACTGTATATGATACTTTTATAGTAGCACCTTCTTTAGGTATGTTTCCATTTACTCCATCACCAAATAATAGTTCCCCATTAAAGTAATTAACTTCCACTACATTTTCAGCACCAGTATTTTTAATATTTTCTACTACAGTCCATTCAACATCATTAACATATACATGCACTGAGTCTTTTTTTACTGCCGTAAATTCATCTTTTTTATAATCCTCTTGAGTATCACTTCCTCTACCCGGTATTGTATTAGCATATCTCATATACTTAACTTGGTTAGGTTCACCATTACTCTTAGCTGTTGATGCATTCCATTCTTCTGGTTCTACAACTTCTTGTTTTGTTATATTTATAGTTCCACCATTAATATAATGATCTAGAGCTTTTCCATCATAAGCAGTCCAATACATTTGTGAAGTTGATCCATCAACTCCACCTTGGTTCATTTCATTACCAATTTCAAAGAATCTTACATTATAAGGATTATGATGTCCATTTTTCTCACGAACCTTTGCCCATTCGATTCCCCCATTTGGATTTGTACCTACTTCAGCATTAAGATATTCAACTAAGTCTGCAGCATCTTGTGCTGAACCTCTACCTAATCCATATACATAAACTATTTCAGAATTGTTTTCATCAGCAAATGTAGCTACTTCTCCTAATCCAAAGTTAGGCTCTATTCCTTTAGCTGCACTATAGAATCCATGAATTTGATTTTTTCTATTAGATGAATCTCCTATAGAGTCTTTCCATCTAAATAAATTTGAGATAGTACCACCTGGATATCTTAGAGAACCAAAATTTGCATTTTTATAAAGTTCTGTAAAGTCTTCCCTCATCTTTCCTGTTTCAGAGTCAAAGCTTCCATATCCATTAAATGAATATCTATGATTAATTCCAAAAGTAGCACGATCAATTGAACGTTCAACTTCATTTGGATTTAATTTTAATTTTACGTTTTTATCTACTTTATCTTCATATATTTCTTTTGCTATATCCTTACCAATTGCATAGTCATATACCCTAATTTCATCTATTTCTCCTACAAATTGTTGTGGATTTTCTGCATTAGGATTTTTATGATTTCCTATTATTAAGCTAGTCATCTCATCAACTGAGTTATCTCCAGCATCATATTCCCCATCAAGTTCTCCATTAATGTAATACTTAACTTTATTTGACTTAGGATCAGTAGTTATAATAACATTTTGCCAAGTTCCCTTAGTTACTGTATTAGTGGATAAAACATCTGCACCATTAACATATGAACCATACTTATTATCTAGGCGAAGTGTTAATAAAGATCTTCCAGCATCCCCTTGTTGTAGTAACGCTGTATGGTTATCTTTACTAACTTCTCCGGTTTTATACCACAAAGAGAAGGAATATTGATTTTTACCTGTATTAATGAAATTATCAATCTTTAGACTACTATCATTACCTTTATTAAAGATTAATGAATTCCCCAACTCTTCGTTACTTGATTTTCCTATAGCTACATTATTACCTATTAATTTTCCATCTTTATCTCCAACTAAGTTGTCTACATTTCCATCATCAAAGTTCCAATGTCCTATTAGATTATCTTCAATTGTTTTATTAGGTGATTTTACTGATTCATATATAGCCTTTGCTTCACTATCATTTATGATTCTATCATATACACGGACCTCATCTATTTCCCCTTTCATTGAGTCTGGATCTTTTCCACCATTTTTATGCCTTCCTATTAATAAACTTGTTAATGCATCTACTTTATTATTTCCTGCATCTTTTTCCGAGTCAAATTTACCATTTATATAGTACTTTATTTTATTAGATTCTGGATCTATTGTCATTGATACATGTTGCCAAATACTTATATCTACATCTGTATTACTATCTACATTTTGTGCATTAACAAAACTTCTATATTTATTAGTAGAAGTTAATAATAGTAACGATCTACCATTACCATCTTGTTGAGCTAATACAGTATTATTATGAGTTGTTACATTCTCATCATACTTGTACCACATTGATATGGTATATGGTTTCGCACCAGTATTTATAAATTCAGGAACCTTCATATAACTATCAGAATCACTACCAAAGTAAAGGGATTTTCCCATATCTGAGTCTTTAATAGATATTCCTTTACCTATGAGCTCTCCATTCTTATCACTATTTGCTTTGTTAGTTAGTGTTCCTTCATTAAAATCCCAATATCCTATTAAGTTTTTTTCAATGTTTACATCTTCCTTAATATTCTTAGCGCTAACCACTGATATGGGAGAAACACATGATACAATCAAAGTAAACGATAATAATAAATTTAATATTCTCTTCTTTCTCAAACCTCTTCATCTCCTTATTTTTTGTTATATAATTATAGACTTACAACCAATCCTATAATTACACTCTTAATTATCAAAAAAAGATTCATCTTTAATACATGTTTTTACGCTAATACTAAAGATGAATCTAAATTTAATCAATAAATACTGAACATTTAAGCAATCACTTTTATTTAATATTATTTATTCAAAGTTACAGTTATTTTTTTAAATAAATCTTCCACTACCTCTTTTCTAACGAATCCTGTTTCTTCTTCCATAGCATTTGCTGTACCACAAGCTGAAGCATATCTTAATATATCTTCTATATCATAGCCTCTTTCTAAGGCAACAGCTACGCCACCAACATAAGAATCGCCAGACCCAACAGGATTTACAGCTTTTACTTTAGGAACAATTACTTTATAAAACTTTCCTTTATAACCTGCTATTGAGCCCTTACTTCCAAGAGAAATAACTACAAATTCTATTCCTTGTTCTTGGAACTTTATAATTTCTTCAATAGCATCTTCATCAGTTTCTATTCTTTTACCTGTTAATGCCTCTATTTCATCTCTATTAGGTTTAATAAAGAAAGGCTTAGATTTTATACCTTCTACTAAAAGTTCTCCACTTGTATCTAATAAAAACTTCTTGTTGTTTTTATTAGCAATACTAATTAATTCACCATAGAAACTTTTAGGAATATTTCTTGGTACACTACCAGAAGCAACAATAATATTGCTGCTCTTTATTAACTCTTTATATTTTAATAAGAACTTATTTTGTTCTTCCATAGAAACTTCCGGTCCTGGTTCTAATATTTCAGTTTGATCTAAATCCTCTGTAATTATAGCTAAACATTCTCTGGTTTCACCATTTATTTTTATAAAATCACTCTTTATATTATAATCAGATAACTTTTCTTCAATAAATTCACCAGTTTTTCCACCTAAGAATCCTGTTGCAATACATTCTTCGCCTAAGATAGTAGCTACATTGGCAACGTGTATTCCCTTACCTCCAGGTGTGTTTTCAACCTTAAAAGCCCTCATTACAGTTCCTTTTTCAAGCTCCTTCATTTCATATCTTTTATCAACAGATGCATTTAAATTTACTACTAATATCATATCTAACTTCCTATTCTATTAATATCTATTTGCACTACCGCAAATTTGTATCTTATGTTCTACTATTTTCTTCATTGCTTCTTTACCAGGAGTCATATACTTTCTTGGATCATTAGCTTCTGGATGCTGGCTGAAGTATTCCTTTAATGCACCTGAGAATGGAATCTTTAAATCTGTTGCAACATTAACCTTACATATTCCAAGTGAAATAGCCTTCATTACCAATTCATCTGGAACATCTGAGGCTCCATGTAAAACTAGTGGAACCTCTACTTTTGATCTTATTTCCTTTAATCTTTCAAAATCAAGTTTAGGTTCACCCTTATATAATCCATGAGCTGTCCCTATAGCTACTGCTAAAGAATCAATTCCTGTTCTCTTTACAAACTCTGCTGCATCATTAGGGTTTGTATACATTGTATCTTTTTCATCTACAATTAAGTCATCTTCTTGTCCACCTAATTTTCCAAGTTCTGCTTCTACTGTAGCATCAAATTTATGAGCATAATCTACTACTTCCTTAACCTTAGCAATGTTCTTTTCAAACTCTAGCTTTGATGCATCTATCATACATGATTTAAATCCAATATCTATATTACTCTTTATAGCCTCTACATCTTCAAAATGATCTAAATGAATTGCTATTGGAATATCATATTTATGGGCTGCTACTTCTGCCATTGCATTTATGTATTCAGCACCTGCATATTCAATTGTTGAAGGCGTCCCCGCAATTATTACTGGTGATCTCATTTCAACAGCTGTATCTACAACTACTTGTAATGTCTCCAGATTGTGTATATTGAATGCTGGAACGGCATATCCATCTCTTTGTGCATTTAAAAGCATTTGTCTTGTTGATAGTATACTCATTTTTATCCCCCTAAATATTAATCGTGATATTCTCCTCTTTCCCACTTCTCATTGAACTCATCAAAATAATGTTCATCACCATTTGCATAATCTTTTTCTATCATATTATCTATCTTTTCAATTAACTTCTTGTTTTCTTCTGTTGGCTTGTATTCAGTTTCTAAGAATACATCAATAATATTTTCCATTAAGCCAATACCTGTAATTCTTCCACCAAAACCAAGAATATTTATGTTTAATTCTTCTTTGGAATATCTTGCTGTTTCAACATCTCTTACTAGAGCAACTCTAGCGCCCTTAATCTTAGCTGCTGAATTAGTTATACCAACTCCTGTACCACAGATTACTATTCCTAAATCTGCTTCTCCATTTACTACTTTTTCAGCAGTAGCTTTTCCGTATATTGGATAGTGAGTTCTTACATGGTCGTAAGTACCATTATCTATAACTTCATGCCCCTTTGACTTTAAATATTCAACTACGCTATTTTTAACATGTGTAACTATATGGTCACATCCAACTGATATAATCATTTCTTTTTCCTCCTATGCCATTTTATTTAACATATCTACTCTTATTTGATGTCTTCCACCTGAGTATTCAGATGAAACGAATTTTTCTGAAATTCTTTTTCCAATTTCTAGGCTTGTAACCTTAGAACCCATTGTTATTATTGAAGTATTATTATGGTCTCTAGTCATCTTAGCTGAATGTTCATCAGCTACTTGTGCACATACTATATACTTATGTTTTGCACATACATTAAAGGAGCCTGTACCATATTCATCTACTACGATACCTCTTACCCCTTCCTTGTTAAGAATTGCTTCACATACTAAATTTGAGGCATCATAAAAATCAACTTCTTTTCCTTCTGTTTTATCTATGACTTCATAACCCTTATTAATTAAGTCTTCCTTTATACCATTTTTAAATTCTACACTTTTGCTATCTGATGCAATTATTACTTTCATCAAATTTTCCTCCTACTATTTTAAATTTAGTCTTTTAAATTGCTCTTTTGGAGCATCCATTTCTTCTAATCCTCTTTTTAAAAGATTAATATATTTACTTTCTAAAGTTTCATCCTTTATTGGATTTACTTGAGGATAGTCTTCAACTATATTAAACAACTTGCTTTCAGCAGTATATTTCAAAGCATCATCAACATTATCTAGTATTGAAGGATTTTCTATTGGAATTTTATAAACAGGATAATCTGTTCTCTTTAAGAATCTACCTATTTCTATTTCTTTCTCCCTTCCTTTTCCTAAATACTTTCTAATTGTTGTCGGTATGCATGTATATTCAAAGCATGGCTTATTTTCTTTGTTAGGTGCTCTAAAATATGTATGTTCACCATCTGTAACATTCATTGCTATTCCATGGTAACCATATAAAGCATACTCCCTGTTATATTCTCCACCTTCAGGAATTGGTTTCCACGAAGTTCCTTGAACATCTTCTGGAATTTCTACTCCTGAATAATCTAGAACTGTTGGCATAATATCAATATTTTGAGTTAATACATTCACTCTTTCTCCTGCCATCTTTCCTCCTGGGAAATGTACTAATAAAGGAATGTGAGCTAACTCATTGTACATATGCATATAATTCTTACCAAAGTAATTCCTTTCACCTAAGAAATATCCATGGTCTGTAGTTACTATAACTAAGGTATCTTCATATATATTAAGAGCCTTTAATTTATCTATTAATTTTCCAAAATGTTTATCTGTCATTGTAAGTAATGCAGCATATCTCTTATTTATATAGTCTAAGGCATCATCTGGTACATCAACTTCTTTATAATTTGGTGTTTCAAAATATGGACCTTCATATTCACACCCATACATCTTCATATATTCCTCTGGAACATCAAATGGTTCATGTGGATCAAAAGTTTCTACCATCAAGAAGAAATCATCATGTTCCTTATTATCTTCAAGCCATTCACAGGCTGCATTAAATGTCTTAGGAGTTGGATATTCATCTTCTTGTCTTTCCCACTTTGTTCTGTTCCATTGATATTGTCTTCTTAATTTTCCATAATAATCATCTGGCATAAATGATGGATCATCAATTTTTGATATCCATGGATCTCCTTCTTGTCCTCTATAGAAGTCCCAAGTAGAGAATTGTTGAACATAATCCTCTCCACCTAATCTAAAATAGTGAGGATGGTCTGTTACTATGTGACTAAATACATTCTTTTCTGCTAATACTTTAGGAAGTGTTATATCAAATGGTTCTATTGGCCCCCAAGATCTTTCTAAAAAGTTTAAACGTCCAGTAAGTATATCTCTTCTTGCAGGCATACATGGAGCAGATCCAACCCAATGATTATCAAATGTAACTGCTTCCTTAGAGAATTTAGTTATATTAGGAGTCTTTACCCAAGTTTCATTATTGTAGACTTCCATCATATTTCTCTTTAACGTATCCATTAAAACTACGACTGTTCTCATATAAAATCTCCTCCAAGTTTACTAAGTTTTAATTCATATTATTGTAGACAAGCAATAATCAACTTATCAGCTTGTCTACAATAATTTTTAGGTGTGACCTTAAATTTTTAAGTTCACATATTCTTTCACTTCTACACTATAATTCCAGCCATTGACAATAATACTGCTATTATTAATACTCCGAATATTACCCAAACAGCATTCTTACCGTTAGATTTCTTTAATAGATAGTAACAAAGGAATGTTAATGCTAATGGAAGTAAATTTGGCATTACTTTATCAAGCATTTCTTGTAACATTAAAGGATTTTCTCCCGCTGCAATTTGAACACCAAGTGTTACTTTTACAGTTGTTGCAATTAATCCACCAACAACAATAACTCCAAGAACGTTAGCCATATTAGCTAATCTATCAAATATACCTTTTCCGTTATCTTCTCCACCTAAAACTTCCATTCCTTTAGAATAACCTTTAGTTACACCATAGTACTTTAACGGGAAGTATAAACAGTTAATCATTAAGAACATTAATATTGCACCTAATATGTTTCCATCTAAAGCGAATGCCGCACCAATTGATCCTGCGATAGGCATCCATGTGAAGTTAAGCATACTGTCTCCAATACCAGCTAAAGGACCCATTAAGCTTGTCTTCATTGAGATTACTGACTCTTTTTGATCTTCATCTGTTGTCTCTTCCATGGCTGCTACGATACCTAAGATGAAAGGCATTGCTATTGGATGAGTATTGAAATACTCTAAGTGTCTCTTCATAGCATTAGCTCTTTCTTCTTTTGATTTATCTTTATAAAGCTTCTTAAATATTGGCTTTAATATATAAACTGTACTTAAACTTTGCATTCTTTCATAGTTATGAGAGAATTGACATATTTGTGATCTCCAAAATACTTTCTTTAAATCCTTTTTATCAATTAAGTTAGCCATTATAGATCCCAGCCTCCTTCTACACCTTCTTCTACTTCAACAGATACTGTTGCTGCTTTATTAACAGATGATTCTTTTTGTTTATTGTTCATTATTAAGTCATAAACACCTGCGAAACATGCACCGATTAATGCTAATGCTAATGTAGGTAAATTTAAGTATGCAGTTAATGTGAATCCTAGTATTAAGAACATCCACATATTCTTTTTAAGCATCATAGTCAATAACATTGCTATACCTACTGCTGGAATTGCTTTTGATGCAACTGTTAAACCAGTCATTACGCTTGCTGGTATTGCTGCCATAATAGAGTCAATTGCACTTGCTCCTAAAAATACAGCTATAAATGTTGGCACTGCTCTACTTAAGAAAATTAAGCCACCACCCATATATTGAAGCTTGTCAATCTTATCAAAGTCACCTGTTTCAGCGATTTTATCTGCTTTGTGTACTAGAGAAATACTAATAGTTTTACATAACATATCAAGTTGTTGAACTAATAATGAAACTGGAATTGCAACAGCTACACCAGTTGCTTCTCCACCGCCTGATAAAATACCAATTGCTACACCAACTACTGAACCTGAAATAACATCTGGTGGAACATAAGAACCTACGTTGTTTACTCCTAACCACATTAATTCTAATGTTGCTCCAATTATAAGACCTTGAGTTAAATCACCTAAAATAAGTCCTGTTACTGCACCTGCAAGTAATGGTTTTCTGAAACCTAAATGTGGTCCATATTGGTCCCATGCACATATACCTGCCCAAACAGCTACTAATAATGCTTTGATTAACATAATAACCTCTCCTTTTTTAATTTATTTATAAATTTTAAATAAGATCCTTCATGTATACTACGTCATCTTTAGGTACCATTTGTACAAATACTTCAATGCCTTTATCCATAAGTTCTTTAAATGCATTTTCTTCTTCAGGCGTTACTGAAATTGACTTTGTAAGTCTCTTTCTAGTTTCGTTGTATCTCATTCCTCCAGCATTTACCTTTTTAATTTCTAATCCACCATTCACTACTTTTAATACATCTGTTGATGTTGTAAATAATAGTAAAGTATCCTTCTTTATCGGATTCTTCTTTAATACTTCTATAAATTGATCTACACCAAATACTAAAACTCTTACTCCTGCTGGAGCTGCAAGTCCTACTACTGATTTTTGTACTGGATCCTTGCTTACCTTATCATTAATTATTAGTACTTGTTCTATGCCATAGTCTCCAATCCAAGTTGAACAAACTTGTCCATGTATTAATCTGTCATCAATTCTTACTAATTTAACACCCATTTTTATTTCCTCCTTAAACTCTCTATAAAGCTATTTCTTCCTCTTCTTCTTTTACTGATAACTTCTTATTTATATCTATAAATGTTTCTTTATAAACCTCTTCTAATTTTTCTTTAATTGCTTCAGTTGGTAACTCTCTGTTTAATAATAGTTCTAATAGAACCGGTAAATTAAATCCTGTATAAACTACTACATCGCACCCATCTAATATCATTCTTGAACTAGCGTTACATGGAGTCCCTCCAAATATATCTGCTAGAATAATTACTTCTCTTTCATCTTTTAACTCTTTATAAGCTTCTCTAAGCTCCTCTAAAACATTTTCTAAATCCTTATCATCAGTAACCGAAACTATTTTATACTTCTCTTGTTTCCCAACTATCATTTCAGCACTCTTCATTGCATACTCTGCAAAATGCCCATGACTTATTAATATGATTCCTATTTCTTTCATTTATGTACTCCCTCCTTATGCCTTTATTTAAAGCAAGTACCGTGCCAAAATTAGTATCGCAAGCATTTATAACGTTTTCAAACAGGTATAATACTCATTAATACTCTTTATAAAAAAATGATACTGTTTACGAGTATCAATATAATACTCTTCATATAAATTAATATTTTTTTATTTTCTAATAAGTTTGAAATCTGCTTGAAAATTATAGAAATTGAAATTAATATAGATAGTATAGATTTTTGCACAAAAGTTTGAATTGGAGGAAGAACAAATGAATTTACTTTACTTATTTATTGCTTTAGGGGCTACGACCCTAGGTTCAATGGCAGGTCTTGGTGGCGGGGTAATAATCAAGCCCATTCTAGATTTCTTAGGCGACTATAACTTATCAACAATAAGTGTATTATCGTCATTCACTGTTTTTTCTATGGCTATAGTTTCTATAATCAAGCAAATACGTTATAAATTTAAAATCGAAGTAAGAAAAACTGTGCTTATTGGTATAGGTTCAATCTTTGGAGGTCTTATAGGAGAAAAACTAGTAAAATTCATTTTAACCTTAATGCAACCAACAACAGTTACAGTAATCCAAAACTTTGTACTAGCTATACTACTAATTCTTGTATACATATACATGAATAATAAAGATAAATTTAAAAGCTATCACATAGAAAATTCTGTAGCATGTATAGCAATAGGACTGCTTTTAGGAGCAATAGCATCTTTCTTAAGTATAGGAGGAGGACCAATAAACGTTTGTGTTCTTACAATATTCTTCTCAATGAATACAAAGGAAGCAGCTGTTAATTCAATAATAACTATATTATTTTCTCAAGCTTCAAAGCTAGTAACCGTTGCAACTTCTTCTGGCTTCAGTGCATTTGACTTAAGCATGCTACCATTTATGGTTGTGGGTGGAATCCTAGGAGGAATAATAGGTTCTAGGTTTAATAAGCTATATTCAAGTGAAACTATTCTAAAAGTATTTAATGTGGTATTAATAGCCTTAATTATTTTAAATTTCTATAATATTCTTTCAGTATTTATTTAATATGGGAGGGGAAAAAATGAAAAGAAATTTAAGTCTAATGATAAAACCGTCATCTAGTAAATGTAACTTAAAGTGTAAATACTGTTTCTATCACTCTATTGCTGATGCAAGAGATATAAAAGACTATGGCTTCATGCCACTTTCTACTCTTAAAGAAATCGTTTTAAAAGCTGCTGACTATTGTAATGGTGGTCATTGTTCTATAGGTTTTCAAGGAGGAGAATCTACTCTTGTGGGCCTAGAATTTTATAAAGAGCTTATTAAATACACTAAAGAAATAACCAATAGTACAAGCTTCTCATTCTCAATTCAAACAAACGGTACACTACTGAATGATGAATGGGGAGAATTCTTAAAAGAAAATAAATTTCTTGTTGGTATTTCTCTGGACGGAAATAAGGATATTCATAATTTAAACAGACTTGATTATAAAAATGATGGTAGTTTTAATAGCGTTAATAAAGGTATTGCTATATTAAAAAAATACCATGTTGACTTTAATATTCTTACTGTTATAACTTCAGCTTTATGTAAAAAAGTTGAAGGTATTTATAACTTCTACAAGAAAAATGACTATAAATATATTCAATTTAATCCTTGTTTAGAGCCCTTAGAAAATACTTCTATGACTTTAGAAAAATATTCACTTACCCCTAAAGAGTATGAGAAATTTCTCATTAAAATATTTGATCTATGGTATAAAGATGCATTAAACAATAATTATGTAAGTATAAGATTATTTGATAATATATTAGGACTATTCTTAAATCAAGACTACGAAGCTTGTGATATGAGAGGAGTATGCTCATGTCAACATATTATTGAAAGTGATGGTTCAGTATATCCATGCGATTTTTACACCTATGAAAATTACAATATTGGAAATATACTTAAAGACTCCTTTGATGACATTCATAAAAATGAAGGAACAATTAACTTTTTAAAGGAATCCACTGAAATAAGTGCTAAATGTAAGTCATGCAAATATATATCAATTTGTAGAGGTGGTTGTAGACGTCATAGAGAAAACCAAAAAGATAATCTTAATTATTTCTGTGAAGCCTACTATAACTTCTATTCATATTCATTAGATAAATTTAGACATCTAGCACTTATAATTAAGAATTCTTCTTTTAGGAGGTAGATTAGGTGTTAAGAATTGAGGTCATAAAAAAATATATTGAGGATTTTTGTGAAAACGTTACTATTCACGATATAAAGGAAAATCCAACTTTAGGCGTTTCCTCTTTAGATATAGCTGAAAGACTTAGTATACTTAGAAATAATGCCTCTTCGGATTTAAATAAACTATATAAAGATGGTTTACTTATAAAAATTAAAGGAAAACCCACTAAGTATTTTGATAGAGAGCACTTTGAAAATATATTTCAAATCATTTTAGATGACGAATGTCTAAAATGCTCTTCTTTAGCAGATTTAGTGCCAATTTTAGATTCTTCAAATGAGAAAGAAGTTAATAATACTAATAACTTAGATCCTTTTAACAAATTAATAGGTTCAAATCATAGTTTAGCAGGTATAGTAAAGTTAGGTAAATCATCAATACTTTATCCTAATGGACTTCATACTATACTTCTTGGAGAGTCTGGTGTTGGTAAAAGTCTATTTGCTGAAATCATGTATGAGTATGGTGTACAAAATAATGTGTTTAACAAAAACTCCTCTTTTGTGGTATTTAACTGTGCCGACTATGCTAATAATCCAAATCTACTAGTTGCTCAATTATTTGGTACTGTTAAAGGAGCATATACTGGCGCAGATACTGATAAAAAAGGGTTAATAGAAGAAGCTGATGGTGGTGTTTTATTTTTAGACGAAATTCATAGACTTCCTCCAGAGGGGCAAGAAATGCTCTTCTTATATATTGATAAACAGAAATTTAGAAGACTTGGAGAAACTTCTTCGGAGAGAACTGCTAAGGTTCTAATAATAGCAGCTACAACAGAAAATCCTAACTCTATGCTGCTTACAACTTTCCTAAGGAGAATACCATCATCAATAAGAATTCCTAGTCTTAAAGAGAGAACCTTAAGTGAAAAACTAATGCTAGTTAACAATTTATATAGTGCTGAGTCTAAAAAAATAAATATGCCAATACATGTTGATAAAAACTGTTTATCAGACTTAATGCTATATAATCCTCATGGAAATATCGGTCAACTAGCAAGTGACATTCAACTATCCGTTGCTAGATCATATTTAGATAGTAGACTCAACAACTTAGATAAAGTTCATATAACCAAAGATTCATTACCACTTTATACCAATAACACTCTATCTAACATAGAGATCTCAACTAGACAAAAGGTTGAACTTCTTTTAGATAAAAATGAATATAAATTTTCACCTGGAAGCCAAATCTTTAAAACGGCTCCAACGCCAACATATGACTTTGTAAAATTCTATAATAATCAATTAAATATCTTAGGAGAGGATAATGTAGATATTAAGAAAACTTTTTCTGATTATACTCAACTAATAGCAAAAAATCTTACATTACAAAAAATGTATCCAGATTTTTTAGATGATGAGACATCAGAAATAATATCCACTCTATCTGATATTTTATATGATGATTTAAATCTTATAATTGATAGAAGTTCCTATGCTGCACTTGCTTTATATCTTAAAAATTTAAAAGACTACGATAGTGATACTAAACAAATTTCTAAAACTAAAGACTTATTAGATATACCTTTAGAAATTCAATCAGTTTGCAAAAAGATTGTTAAAACCCTTGAAGTTAAATTTAATATATACTGTCCAACTGAGGAACTTCACAATCTAATAATTATAATAGATTCTTTAAAATCTAAAGAAAGTTTTGACTCTGTAGGTATTATGATAGCTGCCCATGGAGAATCTTTAGCTAGTAATATAGCGGATGTTGCTAATGACTTACTTAGCATTAATTTTGCTTTAGCTATTGATATGCCTCTTACCGAAGATGCAAGTAAGATATTACCCCTATTCTTAGAAAAGTTAAAACCTGGAACCTTTAAAAGAGGATTAATTTTATTTGCTGATATGGGGTCACTAACTACTCTTGATGAAGTCATAAAAGAGAAAACTGGAATAAATATTGTAACTGTTAATTCAACGAATATATTATTAGTTATCGAAGCTATTAGAAAGTCTATATTTTTAAAGAGTGATATGGATGATATACTTCATGATTTAATAGGAATGAATAACAAACTATCTTATAGCTTTAATAAAAAAATAGAAAATCACCTTTCAATAAATAAAAAGAGATTAATATATACCGTTTGTAATTCAGGTGAAGGTGTAGCAAACTATCTTCATTACAACTTAAAAAATATATTAAAAGAAAATAATATTTATGATATAGAAATAATTCCATTAAATCTAGAAAGTAAAACTCAGCTTAGAGATATAATACATCGAACATCTATTGATAAGAAAACCATAGCTATTGTAGGTAGTATAAACCCAGAAACAAACGATATTCCATTTATATCTTTAGAGGATATCGTATTGCACAATGGTGTTAATAAACTTCTTTCTTTAATAGGAGTACAAAATAAAAATAATGAAAACAAAATAGTTACAACATTAACAAAGGATATAGCAATAAATATTACTTGTGATGCTGTAGATAAGTATTTAACTATATTCTCAGCATATAAGATAAAACCACTTGTATTTAACTTTATAAATGTTATCGAAAAGAATTTAGAAATTGTATTAACAAATTCTAGCATAACAAAAATCTTTATTCATTTATCCTGTGCTATAGAAAGAATTTTACTTAAGGACTTTATTTTAACCTCTCAGGAAGAAATGTCTAGCTATATTATAAATAATGAAAGGTATGTAAATATAACAAATAAAGCACTTGAAGAATTAACTGATAACTTTAATATAACAATCCCAACAAATGAGCTTTACTATATATGTGAAATAGTAAAGGATGCTTATAAACAAGCTACAACATAAAAATTTAAAGTTATATCTACATTAAAAAAGAAAACTGCCTATTTTAGCAGTTTTCTTTTTCTATATCTTCTAATAATCTAAATACTCTCTTTTTAAGAAGTGGATGCACTTTATTACCACATATTTCACTAAGAGGTTTTAATACAAATTCTCTTTCTTCCATTCTTGGATGTGGAACTGTAACCAAATCATCATCTAATACTAAATCATCATAGAAAATAATATCTAAATCTATGATTCTTGGCCCCCACTTAACTATTCTTTCTCTTTTCATTTCCTTTTCAATCTCTAATAGAGTTTTCATAAGTTCTTGTGGAGAAAGAATTGTCTTAAGCTTTAAAGCAGCATTTACAAATTCCTCTTGATCTAAGTATCCCCAAGGCTCTGTTACTAAGAAAGAAGATACCTTTTCAACCTCTATTTCCTTATAAGAATTTATTAATTCTATTGCTCTATTTAAGTTTTCTTCCTTATTTCCAATATTGCTTCCTATTGAAAGATATGCTTCATGCCATCCTCTTTCAATTTGTACTGCTGCATAATCTAAATGTCTTCCTATTGGTGCCCAAGGTTTTTTTAAAGTTACCTTAACATCTTTAACTAGTGGATAATTATACAAAGTAAACTCCGCTACCTTTTGTGCTGCTGTTTCTATAAGATCATAAGATTCCTTCATAAATTCTTTTTCTATACCATGGCAAAGTTCACCATAGTGAACTGACTTAGTTAAATCCCCAGTTCTTCCTGCTTCTTCTAGACTCAAAGTTAATTCTAAATCTAAAACAAACTTTTGTCCTAAAGTCTTTTCTTCTTTAAAAACCCCATGATTAGCAAATATCTCAACATTTTTTAAATATATCTTATCCATTCTATTCCACCTATTTCGCTTTAAGTATTGCATCAGTCATAACGCAAGCCCTTTTATTTTCTAGAACATCATGAACTCTTACAAATTCACAACCTTTCATTATTCCAATTACAGTAGTTGCAACTGTTCCCTCTACTCTTTCTGTAACAGGTAAATTTAAAGTTAATCCAATCATAGACTTTCTTGATGTTCCAAGTAGTACTGGTAACCCTAAATTCTTTATCTTTTCTAAATTATTCATAACAATTAGATTTTCTTCATAAGTCTTAGCAAATCCTATTCCTGGATCTAATATTATGTTCTCTCTCTTTACACCTGCTTCAAGTGCAATATCTATACTTTCAGCTAAATCCATAACTATATCATTCATTAAATTAGTATAGGGTTTATCTTCCCTGTTATGCATTAAGATACATGGAACATTGTACTTTGCAGCAACCTTTGCCATGTCCTTATCTTTCTTAAATCCCCATACATCATTTATAATATCTGCCCCTGCCTTTATTGCTTCTTCAGCAGTTCTAGCCTTATATGTATCTATAGAAATTGTAATATCAAACTTTTCCTTAATAGCCTTAATTATTGGCACAACTCTATTTATTTCTTCTTCAACCCCTACTGGTGCAAAGTTAGGTCTTGTAGATTCTCCACCTATATCTATTATGTCAGCTCCATCTCTAATAAGTTCTTCTGCATGCTTTACTGCAAGTTCAACCTCATTAAATTTTCCTCCATCTGAAAATGAATCAGGTGTAACATTTAAAATCCCCATTACATAAGTTCTTTCACCTAAGTTAAATTCCTTATTTCCTATTTTCATTTTTCCTCATACCTTTCCCTAATACTTAATTTTAAAGTTCTTTTTCTCTTTACTCCAATAACAATCTTTTTCAGATTTACATGAAAAACAATTTCTAGATAGCTTGTCGCTTTCATAGATAATTCTAGATAGTTCATCAACACTATCTTTTCTATGATTCTCTATTCCTTTTAGGATTTCATCCTTCTCCTCTTTTGTAAAGCTAGTTTCCTTTAAAATATCTTTAGCTATTATAACACTACCTTCATGATGTGGGATTTCTTCTTTATACTCTAAAACTCTTCCAATGTCATGTAATAATCCAATTGCATAAATAACCTCTTTAGAATACTTAAGCCCCTCTTCTAACACTCTTATGTACGCAATTCTTGAAACATCCAAAAAGTGCTCTATAGTATGATTACAAAATACTCTTTCCTTCTCTAGCTCACTAAGTTCCTCTAAAAAAATCCTGTAATCTTTATTATTTAATATCTCATTAACCTTATCCAAAGTCTTTAAATCTCCTATCTTTGAATTAAATCTAAAACTTCTCTTCTAAGATTATAGTTTTCCTCAAAGCATCCTCTATAAGTTGTTGTAATGGTTCTAGTACCTGGCTTCTTAACCCCTCTCATAGTCATACACATATGCTCTGCCTCAATAACTACCATAACTCCTTCTGCATTTAAATACTTCATTAAAGCATCAGCTACTTCTGAAGTTAATTTTTCTTGAAGCTGAGGTTTTTTAGCATAAGTTTCTACTGTTCTTGCAAGCTTTGAAAGCCCCGCTACTCTGCCCTTTGGTATATATGCAATATGAGCCTTACCATAGAAAGGAACTAAATGATGCTCACACATTGAATAAAATGTTATGTCTTTCTCTAAAACCAAATCATCTCTATCCACTTCAAAAGTCTTCTTTAAATGTTCCTCTGCTGTAGCATTTATTCCTGAAAATATCTCTTCATACATCCTAGCTATTCTATCTGGAGTTTCTATAAGACCTTCTCTATTAGGATCTTCTCCAATAGCTTCCAATATAAGTTTTACACCTTCTTTTATTTTTTCCTTATCTACCATTATGTATTAACCCTCCTAGTTTACTGCTTATCATATTTGTTAAATCCCCTTGTTCAAAAACTCTATCATTAATTCCTGTTACCTTCATTACTCCAATTAAACTGTTGGTAATAAAAACTTCATCGCTATCGTAAAGTTCATCTAAAGTAATACTCTTTTCTATTACATTAAAATTGTTTATAATCCACTCTCTAATTATACCACCTAGAAGTCCATCTTCAATTTTAGGTGTCAAAAGAACACCATTCTTTATTAAAAATATATTAGCACAGCTTGTTTCTGTAACAAAACCTTTTTCATTAAGAAATAAAGCATCATTATATCCATTTTTTATAGCTTCCTTTTTCTCAATTATGTTCTCTATATATCCGTTCCACTTTATCTTGGTCATTTTTGATGTAGAATTTCTTCTAACCTCTGAAATCCTTAAGGTCATCCCCCTATTATAATCATCACTTGTATAAGGATTCTCCCTTTCAGTAATAACAATATTTTTAGGAGTAACTAAAATCTTTAACACCTTATTTTTTATATTTATATTTTCTAAAAACTCAAGAAGCTCTTTCTTCTCTAAAGTTTCTAACTCTAAATACTTCATACTTTCTTGAAGCCTATTTAGATGTTCTTTTAAAAACAAAGGCTTATCTAAACAAAGGATAGTCTCAAAAAGTCCTTGTCCAAAGAAAGTACCTTCATCCAATAGAATTTTGTCACTATTATAAACTATTTCTCTCATTATAACACCTTCATTAAAGCTTTTGCTTTGTCAATTGTTTCAAACCATTCATCCTCAGGATTTGAGTCCCAAGTGATTCCCCCTCCAACACCAAAGTAAGCCCTATTATCCTTTTTAATTATTGTTCTTATTACTATATTAAAATCACAGTTTCCTCGGATATCAAAGTACCCAATAGAACCTGTATAAAGATTTCTCTTAAGACCTTCAAGCTCTTCTATAATCTCCATTGCTCTTATTTTTGGTGCTCCAGTAATTGAACCCCCTGGAAAACACTCCTTTATGCACTTAATAGAAGATGCCCCATCTTTTAATCTTCCTTCTACTGTGGAAACCAAATGAAATACAGTTGCATATTCCTCAATTTTAAATAGCTCTGTTACTTTAACAGAATGAGGAGTACACACCTTACTTAAATCGTTTCTTTCTAAATCTACTATCATTAAAAGCTCTGATTTATCCTTCTCTGAATTTATAAGAGCCTCTTTATTCTCTTTATCCTCTTTAGGATTTTTCCCCCTTGGCCTTGTTCCTTTTATTGGTCGTGTATGAACCTTTCCATCAACTACAGATAAGAACCTTTCTGGTGATGAACTTATCACTTGAAAATCTTCAAAGTTCATATATGCTGAAAAAGGAGCTTTATTAATACTTCTTAATTTTTCGTATATTTTAAAAGAAGGAGAAGTGTTTTCACACCATATTCTTCTTGTCATATTAGCTATATAAACATCACCACTTCTGATGTAATCTTTAAGCTTTCTTATAGCGTCTTCATATTCTTCTTTTTCAAAATTTGAGTAAAAGGTATTGTTACTCTCCTCAAATCTTACCTCTTCAAACTCCCTATATTCCTTTAGTTTCTCTAAAATCAATCTAGTACTATTTTCTATGTATCCAAGCTCTGTAACATATGTTTTCTTACTATGTAAATCAAATATAATTAAGTTTTCATATATGTTAAAAATGCTATCAGGTATTAAAAAATCTTCCTTAGATGTATTAGGCAAATCCTCTAAAATCCTACCTATATCATAAGAAAAATACCCTATTGCCCCACCTATAAAAGGAAGATGACTTTCTCCCTTAAAACTGAATCTTTCCATTATCTCCTCTAAGCATGAAAAGGGATCATTTGACTCTATCTTTTCATTATTTATGTAAACTGAATTTCCTTGTGACCTAAAATTCAAAATTGGGTTTATACCTATAAACGAGAATTTAGATAATTCCATGTCCTCCTTAGAGCTATCTAAAAATATACTTTCCTTAAAATCCTTAAAAAGCCTATATGTATGAAACGGATCATAATATTTTTCTAATTCTTCTATCTTAAAGTTTACCATTCTTAAACCTCTTACACTCATTTATAAAGTTATGTAGCATCTTGTGACCATCCTCTGTTAGCTCTGCCTCAGGATGAAATTGCACTCCAAAAATTGGATAGCTTTTATGCTCTATTCCCATTATAACCCCATCTTCTGTTTCTGCTGTAACCTTTATTTCACAAGGGAGATTATCCTTTGATATCACTAAGGAATGGTATCTTGTAACCCTTAGAGGATTTTTAATACCTTCAAATATTCCTTCATTATTATGAGTTATATAGCTAAGCTTTCCATGGACAGGCTCCTTGCCTTTAAGTATTTCCCCACCAAAATAGTGTCCAATGCATTGATGCCCTAAACATACACCTAATATGGGAATCTTTCCTTTAAATTTATCTATTATATCTAAAGATAAACCTGCTTCTTTAGGATTTTTAGGTCCTGGAGATATAACTATTCCACTATATTTATTTAAATCTATATTATTTATATTTATCTTATCATTTCTAACCACTTCTAACTCTTCTTCTAGCTCTTCAAAATATCTTACTAAGTTATACACAAAAGAGTCATAGTTATCTATCATTAGTAACATATTTACCCCCTTAAACTGTGACTAAAATCATTTCTCATTATAACATAAATGAAAACAAAAAGTAGGAGCAGCAAATTCACTACTCCTACTTTTTGTTTTATAAATAATTCTATTTACACTCTGTGATATCTACATAAACATATTTATCCTATCTTATTAAGAGTATATAAATTATAATACTTTCCACCCTTAGCAATAAGTTCCTCATGACTTCCAAGTTCAATTATCCTTCCATCTTCTATAACCATAATACTATCTGCATCTCTTATGGTACTTAATCTATGAGCTATTATAAAGCTTGTTCTCCCCTTCATTAAATTCAACATAGCTTGCTGAATTCTAAGCTCTGTCCTAGTATCTACGTTACTAGTAGCTTCATCTAATATTAATATTGAAGGATTTGATAATACAGCTCTAGCTATAGCTAATAATTGCTTTTCTCCTGCACTTAAATTGCTACCACCTTCTGAAAGGACTGTGTCATACCCCTCTGGTAGCCTTGATATGAACTTATGAGCATTGGCTATTTTTGCTGCAGATATTATTTCTAAATCTGTTGCAGCCTCTTTTCCATACATAATATTTTCCTTTATTGTTCCAGAAAATAAATAGGTATCTTGAAGTACTATCCCAAAGTTGCTTCTCAAGCTATCTCTTGAATAATCTCTTATATCAACCCCATCAATAGTTATTGATCCTTCAGTTATTTCATAAAATCTAGTTAATAAATTTACTATTGTAGTTTTCCCTGATCCTGTAGCACCAACTATTGCTAAAGATTTACCTTCCTCAACCTTAAAGCTTATATCATGTAATACTATATTATCCTCATTATAACCAAAACTTACATCTTTAAACTCTACGTTTCCTCTTACATTTTTTAATTTTTTACATGCTTTCTTGTCTTCTACTTCTTCCTTTTGGTCCAATACTTCAAATACTCTTTCTGCCCCTGCTAATGCTGATTGTAGGGTATTAAATATATTTGCAATATCATTTAAAGGCCTTACAAACTGTTTGCTATAACTTATAAATGAAGCAATTATACCTATTGTTATCATATTACTAACAGCTAAAATCCCTCCCAATAAAGCTACTACTGCAAATCCAAAATTATTTATTACATTTATTAGTGGCATTAAATATCCAGTCCAAATTTGTGCCTTATATCCCTTTACCCTTAAATCTCTATTTAAATCTTCAAAGGCAGATTTTATTTTTTCTTCATGATTAAAAGCCTTAATAACTTCTAAGCCAGATATACTTTCCTCAATATGTGCGTTTAAATTTCCTAAAGCAACTTGTTGTTCCTTAAAATATATCTTAGTTCTCTTAGCAATGGTTTTTGATAATATAAGAACTAATGGCGCAGTAATAAGTCCTGCTATAGTTAATATAGGACTTAATACAATCATCATTATTAATGAACCTATTATACTTATTGAACTACTCATAAGAGTTGATATTGAAGATGATATTGTAGTACTAATATTATCTATATCATTAGTTAATCTACTCATAATATCTCCATTTAAATTACCATCAAAATATGATGTAGGCAATTTTTGAAGTTTGTCAAAAAAGCCCTTTCTTATATTTTTTACTATTCTTTGAGAGATACCAGCCATAGAAAGTCCCTGAATAAGATTTATACTACTATCAATAACATAAACAGATATTAATATATAAATTATTCTTTTTACAACTGTAAAATCTACATTATTAACACCAACTGATATGACATCTACAGCTTTCCCTATTAAATAAGGAACTAAAAGTAATATTAATGTATCAGCTGCTATTAAGAAAAATATTAGTATAAAAAATCTTTTTTCTCTTCCAAATAATCCCCATAACCTAGATAATGTATTTTTTAAGTTTTTAGGCTTTTCATTGTTACTCATAAACCTACTTGCTTTAGATTTTCCTGAAGTAAAAGTCTTATCACCTGACATTTTCTTCCCCTCACTTATTGTTGCGATTTATAGATATCTTTATAAGTTTCACAATTACTCATTAATTCATCATGGGTACCCTCTCCAACAATCTTCCCATGATCTAATACAATTATCTTATCTGCACTTATTACAGAAGAAATTTTTTGAGCAATTAATATTGTTGTCATATCCTTTGAATATTTCTTTAATGATTTTCTTATTCTATATTCAGTATCAGTATCTAATGCTGATGTTGAATCATCTAATATTAGTATCTCTGGTTTTTTTATAAGCGCTCTCGCTATAGATATTCTTTGCTTTTGTCCTCCTGAAAGATTTGAACCACCTTGTCCAACAATAGAATCATATCCTCTATTAAATCCACTTATAAAAGAATCAGCATCTGCAATTTTACACACTTCTACTATTTCATCGTCTGTGGCATCCTCTTTGCCCCATCTTATATTTTCCTTTATAGTTCCTGAAAAAAGCACTGTCTTTTGTGGAACTATTGAAATCTTAGCCCTTAATTCTTCAAAAGTATACTTTCTTATATCTATTCCATCAATTAATATTCTTCCTAATTTAGCATAATAAAATCTAGGAATTAAATTTACTAATGTAGTTTTTCCACTCCCTGTGGACCCTACAATACCTAATGTCATACCCTTTTCTAAAGTAAATGATATATCATCAATTATAGGATCACCTTTTAATCCTTTATATGAAAATGTAACATTTTCATATTTTATATTTCCTTTTTCTGAAGAATTATAAGTTTTATCCTTTACCTCTTTAACATTATTTTCTTCTAAGAATATCTCATTAATTCTTTCTGATGAAGTTTTCGCACGTATTAAACTTGAGAAAATCATTGTAGTTGACATTAATGCAAATAAAAGCTGCGTCATATAATTAATAAAAGCCACTATCTTACCAACTTGTATAGTTCCTAAATTTACTCTTCTAGCTCCACTCCAAATTATAATAGCTATTGCTATGTTTACTATAAGTGTAATTATAGGATTAAATACAGCCATAAATCTCATAGATGCTATAGACTTACAAGTAAGATCATCATTAACATTTTCAAATTTCTCTTCCTCAAAATCAAAACGATTAAAGGCTTTAACAACTCTTACTCCTCTTAAATACTCTCTAATAACTCCATTTACCTTATCTATAGCTCTTTGAACCTTAAGAAAATACGGATATCCATACCTTAAATTTAAATATATTAATCCACCTACTATTGGAACTATAGTTAATACTATTAATGCCATCTTAAAATCCAACCTTATAGACATTATTATGCATCCTATAGCTAGCAAAGGTGCTCTAACAAATATCCTCATTAACCCATATATAAAGTTTTGTATATTAGTTATATCATTTGTTAACCTTGTTATTAATGAACCTCTTTCAAACTTATCTATATTGTCAAAATCAAAACTTTGTATCTTATTAAATACATCTAATCTAAGCTCTGCTCCAAAATCTTGAGCGACTGTAGTTGCAACTCTATTTCTATTGATAGCTATGAAGGCTCCAAAAATACTTACTCCAATCATTATAAATCCGTACTTTAAAACCATACTCATATCATTTGTAGAAATACCATCATCAATTATAATAGATGTTAATGTAGGTTGAAGTAAGTCACATAAAACTTCAAGCATTACACATCCTACCGCTAAAAAAAACATCTTATAATATTTCTTAAAATATTTGTGTAAAAAGTTCATTATATATTTCTCCCTTCTAGAAAATAAAAACTCTTACCTGTATAACCTTAATACAAGTAGGAGTTTATCTTTTGTGATTTACCTTATGAAATATAGAATTTTAGTAAAATTTTCGCTTATTAATAGTGCAGTATCAGTAGTAAATAATACCTTTTATACATTAGAGAAACTACACTTTATGTGTTATATATTTTTCGATTATAATAGCTATTATTTCTTTTTAACTTTTTCCATTAAGTTATATTTCTACCAAAAACTTTAAATCAAAATCATTTCTTTCTTAGTATATGATTTGTATAAGTATTTGGAGATAATTCCTCTAAAATGGACTTTTTCATAAAGTAATCTGTCAAAGTCATCTTTCGTGTCTTCCTTTAGACACATAACAATGGCTAGTGGTACCTTTTTGTCTTTTTACAATCAAAAAGTGTATCCGTAAATCCCCTCTTACTTATGACACGGTTCTCTATGACTAATTCTAAATTTCCTATATTCAAATATATTTAACCTTCATTAATTATAATTTTCACGTCCTACTAAATATCTTTATAAACTAACCACTAACTTCTCAATTTTGTAATAATCATTTCATTTACCATAATGACTCTCATAATTTCTCATTTACCACTTACTTACTGATGATTACATCATAAATTCCACTCAGCTAGCTTTTTTCCTATATATTTATATATTGTTATATTGTTATATTTACAAAAATATATAAATATTTATTTTTGCATCTATCTATAATAAATTAATTATTTCAATTTAAAATATTTAATGGCTATTCCAGGAAAACAATTCTAATTATAATCATAACTATAATAAAAAAATATCGTATTTTCTATTTTGAACTGCACCTTCTCTACTTAACAGAAGGAAGTTCATCTTTGAATAATACGATATTTCTATAAGGTAATAACAATCTATTCTTTCTAATATTTTTACATATTATTTGTTAAACCATTCATTAGGCAATTGGTTGAAATAATGAACAGAAAATTCTATAACATTATAATCTTGTAGACAAAAAACCTTAAAAGGTTCTTCAGACAAATACCCCTCTACCTCTTCAATAGATTCTGCTTTCATAACAAATATTCCACCACTCATATCATCTTTTAGCCCAGACATTAATATTAATCCTTTATCCATTGCTTTTTGGGTATAAGCCATGTGTTTTTTCATAATATCATCATTAATTAGACTAGAATCTTTAAGCATACCTTCAACAATAAAATATTTCATTTGCTCCCATCCTCCTATAACTATTATACGGTCTCTATTTCCTTATTTTTAATATTCCCCTGATTTAATACACTATTAGTCTTTTTTGCAATTTCCTCTTCATCACCTAAATAATGCTTTTCTATAACCCTAAAATCATCATCAAATTCATATACTAATGGAATTCCTGTAGGTATATTTACTTCTAATATTTCTTCTTCTGAAAGATTTTCAAAATATTTTACTAGTGACCTTATTGAATTACCATGTGCTACAATTAATACTCTTTTGCCTGATAGCATGTCCTTTTTTATAACATTATTAAAATAAGGAACAACTCTATTTATTGTGTCTTCTAAACTTTCACAAAGGGGTAATTCATGTCTATTTATACCACTATATTGTACTTGCTTTTTAGGATTCTGATTGCTTGTCTCATCTAAAACTGGAGGTCTTACAGAAAATGATCTTCTCCATATTTTAACTTGCTTTTCTCCATATTTCTTAGCAGTCTCAGCTTTGTTTAATCCTTGTAATGCACCATAATGCCTTTCATTTAATTTGTATGATTTAACAACTGGAAGCCAATCTCTATTCATTTCTTCTAATACTAAATTTAAAGTATGGATAGCTCTCTTTAAATAAGAAGTATAACAAACATCAAAATCGATTTCTTCTTCCTTTAAAGCTTTTCCAGCTAATATTGCTTCTTTTTTTCCTTCTGGAGATAAATCTACATCACTCCACCCTGTAAATAAGTTTAATTTATTCCATTCACTTTCTCCATGTCTTATAATAACCAATCTCATAGCTTACCCTCCTTATCTATGATAATGCTACATCTAAAATCATCATAATTACAAAGCCTATAGAAAAAGCTATTGCACTAATATCCGATGAATTTCCTTCTGCCGCTTCAGGGATTAACTCTTCAACTACAACAAATATCATTGCTCCTGCTGCAAAAGAAAGAAGATACGGCATTACAGGAGTAATAATACTAGAAAATGCTATTGTGATTGCTGCTCCTATAGGTTCTACTATCCCTGATAAAGCACCATAAAGAAATGCTTTATTTTTACTTAACCCTTCACTTTTAAGAGGCATTGATATTATTGCACCTTCAGGAAAGTTTTGTATTGCTATTCCTATAGAAAGTGCAAAAGCAGAAGCAAGAGTTATTGTATCTCCTCCATTTAGGATTGATGCAAATACAACTCCCACAGCCATCCCCTCTGGAATATTATGAAGTACTACCGCTAATACAAGCTTTGTAGTCTTTTTTAAACTATATTTATTTGTACCTTCTGGTTTATCACTATCTACATGAAGATGTGGGATTACTTTATCTAAAGAAAATAAAAATATAATTCCACTCATTACTCCAACTGCTGCTGGAACGAAAGAAAGCTTCCCCATTCCACTAGACATATCTATTGCAGGAATAATTAATGACCATACTGCCGCTGCCATCATAACGCCAGAAGCAAATCCAAGAAGTATTTTATTAATCTTCTTATTCATTTCTTCCTTCATGGCATAAACACCAGCCGCACCTAATGATGTACCTAATAGTGGAATTAAAATTCCTATTAAAACATTCATTTCCTTCTCCCCCTTTATATAAAATCAATTTAGCCTATTTTTATTAGCTAATAATTTCTATTAATTAATATTTTATACATATTCCTCTTACTTATCAAGCATTTAATCTAATTCTTTTTATTTTATTACAATAATGTATGTATTTAGAAATCAATTGACAATTAATAATAACCATAATATCCAAAATAATAAAAAATGACAGTACTTTTTTATACTGTCATTTTATAATATCTTATTCTTTTCTTAAAATATCTAATGTATGAGCACTTGCGCCTAGTAAATCCGCTCTTTCACAAGTTGAAAGGTGGTACTCAATAAAAAGTTTATATGTTTCTTCATCCATAGAATTTAGAATTGGACGCATATAGTTAGCTGGACCATCAGCGGATATCAGCTTTATTCTTTTTATTCCTGCACCTTCATTAACTTTATCAATATCTTCAATTCTTACATAATCATATAAATCCTCTGGCTCTGAAATAACATGAAAATCTTTACTCACCTTACCCTTTGCAATAGACTCTTTTATATGGTTTTCTTTAAATCCATATGTTAATATGCTATATTCATTCATACAATAAGCTACTAAGATAACACCACCCACCTTTGTTACTCTCTTAGCTTCTTGTAGTGCTTTTATTTTATCCTCAATTGTATATAAATGATACATTGGTCCAAACACTAATGTCATATCAAATGTATTTTCTGAGAATCTTGATAAGTCTAATGCAGTTCCTTGATAAGCTTTAACAGTGCTTCCCTTTGACTTTAAAACACCTAAATTATGCTTTACAAGTTCCACCGCTGTAACATCATATCCTTCATTAGCTAGTTGAACAGAATATCTTCCAGTCCCTGCACCTACATCTAAAATCTTGGCATTCTGATTTTCCTTTAAATATTCATGAATATACTTCATAGATGTTATATATTCCACTTGTCCATGCTTTCTAGTTAATCTTTTATCTTCACAAAATTTATTATAGTATTTCTCTAATTCTACTGTCATATTATCATGTCCCTCATTTATAATATTTAGAAATTACAAGCTATAGGGCTCTTAATTTCTAAGAATTATTATACTACATTTTTTAAAGGATCAATAACTTCTATAAATTTAAACTCATTATCTTCAAATTCAAACTTTAAAATACAACAATTAGTAAATTTTATTGGTTCTCTCTTAGAAATATCTTCCCATTTTCTTAAGAACATAAAACATGCACCACCATGACTTACAGCTAGTACAGTTTCATGATCTTCCTTATTCATAATTTCTGTAAGAGTTTTATTCATTCTTTTTTGAACTTCTAAATCTTCTTCACCATTATACTGGACAAAAAAATCTCCATAGGTTCCACCTTTTCTATTCTTAGGATTCAAATCCTCACTTTCTCCTTCAAAAGTTCCAAAATTCCATTCTTTTAACCCTTTAAGTCTAACATATTCCATATCTGTAATTATCTCTAATGTATCACATGCTCTTTCTTGAGTTGATGAATATGCATGATCAAATTCTATGCCATTTTCCTTAAAATAATCCTTGGCTAAGGTTGCTTGTCTAATTCCCTCTTGTGTCAAAGGCGAGTCACAAGCACCTTGAACCTTTCTTCTTAAATTAAATAAAGTTTGTCCATGTCTCATTAAATAAAGTGTTTTCTTCATTGTAACCTCCCAATATTAAATATGCATCCCTATAATTTTACTACTTTAAGTGAACTCTAAGTCAATACAAAAGCCAATGATATTTTTATCATTAGCCTATAATTACTCTTGCATTATTTTTCTTTTTAATATTACAGCTCTAATACACTCATATTTAATATAATCTGGTAAAGATTTTTTAATAACTTGAATTTTATCTATTCCATGTTTATTTATAGCATTTAATATTATTTCTTCATCCTCTTTATTGTAGTATTTATCTAAATCTATTTTTATACTGTTATCACCAGTAGACTTTATATAATCTGTAACATATCCAAGGATTGTTGAAATTGATATTTCCATATCTTCTGATACACTTTCTATTTCCTCACACATATTAAGTCTATCTAAGGTTATTTCTGATGCACTTCTAGTTTCTCCATCTATAATAAGCTTCTTTCTCTTCTTCTCTTTCCAAGTAGGATTAAGACCCTTTTCAATAATATAATTATCTACTTCTTCAATTATTGAATCACCATATCCCTCTATTTTCTTTGGCCCAATTCCTCCTATATCCTTAAGCTTATCTAGGGTATTGGGATAACGTCCACTTATCTCTTTTAAGGTATTTTTACTTAAAATCATTGATACAGGAAGGTTTAGCTTATTTGCAAAGCCTTCTCTTAATTTAATAAGTCTTTCTAATAATTCTTTATCACTATTAACTTCAAAATAATCATCTTCTATTTCTTCAGTCTCTTTATTATCTATAGCTACTTCCTTTTTTATATTATTAGCTATAACATACTCCTTAATAATTTCTATAAATCTTTCTCCATATCTTTCATACTTAATTTCTCCAACACCAGATATCTTAAGCATTTCCTCTTTATCTATAGGATACTTAATACTCATCTCTCTTAAGGTTCCATCACCAAATATCATATATGGAGCCTTCTTTTCCTCTTGTGCTATTTCACGTCTTAATAAAGATAACTTATCAAACAAATCATTAATTTCTACTCTATTACTTTCAATATTAACATCCTTTAATAGAACTTTAATTTCTCCTTTTACAACCTTATAAGATAAATTATTTAAAGCAACTGTAGAAAACTCCTCATTTACTTCTAAATATCCATGAGCAATTAAAATATTAATAAACTCCTTTAACCCATCACTAGAGTATTCTTTCATTATTCCATAAGTACTTAATTCATTAAATCCTAGATTTAAAAGTTTTTTATTCTTAGAACCTCTAAGAACATCTACTATCATACCAACTCCAAAACTTCTTTTCATTTTATGAATACAGGATATAACTTTTTGAGCATCTATAGTTTTATCCCTAACCTCACCTTTATTTAAACAGTTACTACAATTATCACATTCGCCTTCATAGGTATCACCAAAATAATCCAAAATATATTTTCTATAGCAACTATTTATATAAACTAAACTCATCATTTGTTGAAGCTTTTTATATTGTTTGTTCTTTCTTAAAGGGTCTTCTGTACTTACTTCAATTAAATATTTTTGAGTAATAACATCTGCTGGTGAAAAAAGCATAATACACTCACTTGGTTCACCATCTCTACCAGCTCTTCCTATCTCTTGATAATACCCCTCAATATTCTTAGGCATATTATAATGAATAACATACCTTATGTTAGGCTTATCAATACCCATTCCAAAAGCATTTGTTGCAACTATTATATTGGTATCATCATTTATAAACTCTTCCTGACTTTTTATTCTTTCATCATTTGATAAACCAGCGTGATATTTTCCAACGCTAATCTTATTTTTCTTTAATAAGTCATATATACTCTCAACTTCTTTTCTTGTAGCAGCATATATTATCCCTGAATCTTTAGGATTATTTTTAATGTAGTTAACTAAAAACTTCTTTTTATCTGAGCCCTTAACAATGTTTATTCTTAAGTTCTCCCTATCAAATCCAGTAACAAATATCTTAGGTTCCCTAAGTTTTAATAAATTTATAATATCATTTCTTACTTCTTCAGATGCTGTAGCTGTAAATGCTGTTATTATTGGTCTATCTACAAGCTTAGCAATAAATGTTGAAATCCCTTTATAACTAACCCTAAAATCATGTCCCCATTGAGACACACAGTGAGCTTCATCAATGGCTACTTGAGCTATCTTCATTTGAGCTATAACTGTAATAAATTCATTTGAGTTTAGTCTTTCAGGCGCAGCATATATAATTTTATATTTATTATTTACAATTCCATTTATAACCTCATTAAACTCATAGGTAGACAAAGAACTATTTAAAAATGCCGAGTTAAGACCTACTGAATTTAATGTATCCACTTGGTCTTTCATAAGAGATATAAGAGGTGAAATTACTATTGTTATCCCATCTAACATTAAAGCTGGAATTTGGTAACAAAGTGACTTCCCTCCCCCTGTTGGCATAATAGCAAGCGCATCATTTCCTTTTAATATCTCATCTATTATTTTTTCCTGTCCTCTTCTAAAACTCTTATATCCAAAGTATTTTTCTAATATTTCTAATTTATTAATGGCCAATACTATTCCCCTACTCTCATACTATGTCTTATTTTAATTCATTTCCTCTTAATCTCTTATTATACTACTATACTAAAAATACTTATAGCTTTCCATTAAACCACCCTTTTAACTCATCTACTCCTCCTAATGTATCATATCTATCCTTTTCAATATTTCCTTCAAAGTATATTATTGTTGGAACGCTTTCAACTTTTACTTCTTTTAATATTTCCTTCATTAATTCATTATTTTCGTTTCTAGCTTTATCTGTATCAAATAAATATATTTTTTCTTGTGAATTCTTATCTAATACTTCCTTCAGATTTTCATCTAGTTGAAGACATCTATCACATGTTTTTCTTGAAAAATATATTATTTTATCCTTATTTTCTTTTATTAAATTTGATATTTCAAATACCGATACACTCTTAAAATTTAATTCTTCAACTGTTTCTACATTCTGTGTTTCTTTTTTATCCTCAATATCATTATTAGTACATGCTATAGCTCCAAACATTAAACATATAGATAGTGATATAAAAATAAATTTCTTCATAAATACTCCTCCATTATGTATAAAAGGAGGATACTATGCTATCCTCCTCTAATTTTATTCTACTGTCTTTTTCTTTCTAAAATATAGACTAGCTAATCCTGCAATTACAACTAATGATCCAAATAAAAGTATTTTACTTCCTTGTGTATCACCAGTCTTAACAGTTTCACCATCACTATTATCCCCTGATGGATTTGAAGGTTTTGATGGTTCTTCTTTGTCAACACTTGGATCTACTGTTTTTTTCTCAAGAGCTTTTATGGAATCATCTAATGCTTTTAATACATTATCTACCTCTTCTTGTGCAGCATATTCATTATTTAATACAGTTTTTGCATTATTTAATTCCTCTTTAAGTGCTTGTATAGTTTCTTCTGTATATTCTACATTGCTTTCAATAATAGAATTTGCTCTATTAATTACATCCACTAAATCCTTAATATTAACTAATTCTGTAATTGAATTTATTAAATTTAATTTAGCATTATCTATATCATCTTGAGATACACTTGCTAAGTCGTTTAATATATCTTTTGCTTTTTCTAATGCTTCTATAAATTTACCATAACTTGCTTTTGTATAATTTTCTTCTACATATTTATTAGAAGATGCCACTAATTCTTCCAAATCAGTTATATCAGGAACATTATAGTCATTTATTGTTACTATTTCATATATAGTAGGAGCTATACCTTGCCAATCAATCCTAATTTCAAAAATATTATCATACTTAGTATTTACAAGTTCAGTTAAGCTTTTATTTAAAATTCCAAGCTCATTCCAAATAGCTTCTCCATATTCATTATATCCTGTTCTAACCATAACCTTTGCATTTGATATAGAATTTCCACCTTGAACAATATTTATCTTCTTAACATCAGTCTTTTCAGATAAACGATAAGTTAAACTTCCTGATTTTATTTTATCACTATTTGTATTTGGCTTATATGCTGTAGTTAAATCTCCATCATTTATATTTCTTGGTGAAAATCCTTCTAACTCTATTGGATTTGATATATAAGTTGGGTCATTAATAGTTGAAATATATTCGCCATCATTTATTAAAATTTCACTTATTTTAACCCATCTATACTTATAATCTGCAGTAAACAATATTCTTAAATACCTAGCTTCTTTACTTGTATCCAACTCTCCCCTTACAAAAGCATGGGAAATTGGTACTATTGTTGTGCTATCTCCATGAGAATATCCAGCTTCAACTGGTTTAGAGTTTATATCACTATTATCATTCTCTTTTCCATCACCAATAGTAATTACATCTGTCCAACTTTCACCATCATTAGATATTTGGAATTTAGCATCTCTTAAATAATCTTTTTCTGTATCTAGCACAGCATAAGTAAGGTTCTTCACATCAATTGTTTGACCCAAATCAAATACTATACTTCCATCTTTTATTGGGGATGCATCAAATGATACTGAAGTACTAAAGTTTTTATCAAATATACTTCTAACTTTACCATTAATTTTAGTAAATGTTGATTCTAAAGATGGTTCATATATTTCGTTAGATTTAACTTCAAATTTATTTAAATTAAATATTACATCCTTACTAGCTAATAATCTTACATATCTAGCATCCTGTAATTTACTATTATCATTCATTGTTATATTGGTCCACTCTACTCCATTCATAGATGTTTGTAAACTTAAGCCATCTTCATTTGATACCTCTACTAAAATTTCACTTAAATCTTTAATCCTATTTAATTTAACTCCTATATATTCCTTTGCATGTAATATTATATTCTCTTTCGGATTTAATTTAGTTAATCCCTCATTTTCAAAAGTTGATAAAAGTTCTAAATTAGTATTAGTATAAACATTTTTTGTTGATGCATCTGCGCCATGCTTTTCAACACTGATTTCTGATAATATTATCCACTTATGAAGGTCTACTTCATTAGTTAATCTAATATATCTAGCTTCTTTTCCATCAAAGTTTTCCTCAATAACATCTTGTCCAGAATCTTTACCACTATATTCTTTAAACTTTGTCCAATTTAAATTATCTGTTGAATACTCTAGTTTATAATTACTCCATTTATCAGATGAACCACTTCTTCCAAGTACAAATCTAACCTTTCCAATTGGAATTACTCTTCCCAAATCAACTCCAACGAAATCTCCAGCATAAGTCATATCTCCATCATTAGTTTTATACCAAACATCTGTAGAATCATCACCATCAAATAAATTAGACTCACTACCTGAATAAATTCCTTTCCAAGTTGAAGTTCTTATTACAGTTGGATTAATATCTGGTTGCTCTACAATATTCTCTTTATTAACTGTAATATCTTTAATTCCAAACCAAGTATTGACTCTAGATTTAGTTGCAGTAACACGAATTCCCATTGCATCTAAGTTTAATCCATCTATAACAATTTTTTGTGGCATAGAATAGAGTTTGCCTTGTTCTAAATCTAACCAACTTTTCCCGTCTAATGTGTATTGAATCTTAGCTTCTTGCATTGTATCATTTGGATTTGAAATAGCTCCTAAGGAGAATTCTATATCTTTAATATTAATTACTTTATTATATTTAACTCCAATGTAAGTTCCTTCTGATATTGTATTCGGATTCTTGTAAACAATTTCTGTAGAAGGATTATTATCCAAAATATTATTTAAATCTCCTGTTGGAGTATCAGTTCTATTAGTTATAACTGTAGTGATAACCTTAGATGGATCAACTATACCAGAAACTATTGGAGATAAAAAAGATTGCATATTGTTTATAAAAGGTACAATATGTTGAACACCTACTTCTGCATATTCTGTATGGTCTACATAATTAAATCCATAAGTTTTTGATTTCTCCAGTGACGATTGAGCTTCTGAATAATGAGACCATAATTCACTTCTATTATCCTCTTCATTTGCAATAATAGCTTTTAAGTATTCAATTGCTGCAGTTGTTGTATCTTCCCAACAATTTAACCAATAAATAATTTGGTCTCTTGTTTTTCTATTTCCTGGATTACTCTTATAATAATTAGCTGCATCTTTAATTTTTGTAAATTCCTCTATTAATAATAATGCATCCTCTTTAACATTAACTCCAGAATCACACTTTTCCTTAAAAGCCTTTAATTTTGGAGCTAATTCAATAGATTCTTGTAATGCTGTAACACGATTGTCCATATTTTGATTTATCATGTGTTTACTTATTTCACGCAAAGCAGCTGAAGCTTCTGTCTCTATTGCTGTATTATGATCCATATATTTAAAAGAATCATTCCAGTTCTTATCTGCTTGCTCCTTTGTCTTCCATATATTCCATGAATAATCTGCAACTGCAAATAGAGCTGATTTATTTGCTTCTGATTGCTGCATTGGGTTTAACATTATTCCTTCTATAAGTGTTGGATCAACACCTGGATGTAAGAATGTATCATTACCTCCCATTATTAAATGGCTCTTTGAATTATCAGAACATGGCCAATTAATCCAATAATATGGGGATCTACCTGTGTTATTCTTAAATGTTTGAGAGAAATTTTGAGTTACTTCTCCCCATATCCTTCCGCCTGTTTGTACAAGTTGTACATTTTCTGGTGCTTCTTTTAAAGATGTAAACTCAGCACCTGATCCATTCCCCATATAATCATAAGGAACATATGGTAATGTAGTTTTCATATCAGGATATTCAAGCTTTACTTCATTTTCTAACCAATTAGTTATATCATTTACTAATCTAAGACCTAGTTCTCCACCTGGATTAGCAAAATCATCTGCCAATATGGCAACTTGTCTAACCCCTTGATCAATAACTTGCTTAAGTTTAGATTTTAAATCCACTAAATCCTTCTGATATCCAGCTTCATCTTTTCCTATTCCAAAAGCATCATTTCCTGGAAATGGATGAATTCCATAAACAAATCTACATTTAGAAGCATTACCTGCATCTGCTAATTGTTTGATCCACTTAAGCTCATCTTCAGTATATAGCGAACGCCATTGAACTCTATGTTTTGGATCATCCTTTGGCGCATAAAAATAAGCATTTAACTTATAATATCCACCATAAGTCATAAGATCTGCTCTATCTTGAACTGACCAAGGATTTCCATAGTAACCTTCTATAAACCCACGAGTTACTACATTTGCATAATCTTCTATTTTAAAGTTTCTTATTTCATTATCAGTTACTTGATTAAATATATGATATAAAGTTGTTAATCCATAAAATGCAGAATCTGTATCTTTTCCAAGAACAGTAATAACATTATTATCAGATACTAAAAAATAAGAATCTGTTTTACTAAAAAGATTTTCTGTTAATAAAGTATATTTCTCTGCATACCTATCAACAGCTTCACCAGAACCATAAACCCCTACTAAAATATTAGTTTTTCCATTTATAATTTGGTTTGAATCTGAAACTTCATAAGAAATGCTATGAGCTTTTAGTATCTCATCTTCAAGTCTAGACTTAGTATAATTATCTATCCCTTTCTCATAAACAACGTTTACATCACTACCAAAATTAAAACTTCCTTCTTCATATTCTACACTCTGTGGTGAAGGATATATCTCATAGTCAGTATTAACCTTTTCAATAGCTGTTACTTTTATATCACTAGTTTCAGCTGATACACTTATTGCACCTAGCATATTAGATATCACCATAACACCTATAATCATTGCAGATAAATATCTTTTTGATTTTCTTATCATACCACTCTTCTCCTTTCTTTTTATTTTTATGGGTTTACTTTAATCTCAATACCTGATTGTACTTGTATCATAGAGTAAGACTCTTACTTTAACATTGTTTTTTCTTCTTAAAATCAACACCTCCTTATTCCTATATATTTTACTCTTAGACAATACTATCTTTAAGAAGTAGTATTTGTTAAGTATTTAGGCATAGTTTATTTGTATAATACCTATAATAAAATTTATATCATACATGGGATTTTTTTACATTGCATAAATAAGTTAAAATTTTATACTTTTTATTTTGGACAAATATTCAATACTATAAAATCATATACCTTCTCTTAATAAAAAGAACCTCCTTATAATTCTTTTATTATAAGGAAGCTCTTTTCTATAACTTCTTATTCAAGGATCATTTATTTAAAGAAGTTTTCCTATTCCACTATCTTTTTCTTTCTAAAATATACACCAGCTATTCCTGCAATTACAGCTAATGATCCAAATAAAAGTATTTTACTTCCTTGTGTATCACCAGTCTTAACAGTTTCACCATCACTATTATCCCCTGATGGATTTGAAGGTTTTGATGGATTTGAAGGCTTAGCTGACTCTTCTTTAACCTCTAAATTATCAATTGCTTTATTTAAATCCTCTAAAGCTTTGTTAACTTCATCTTGAGTTGAAGCCACATTGGCTAAAACCTCTTTTGCTATTGATAACTTTTCACTAAATTCATTTACAGTTTCATCTGTATATTTACTTAAGTCTATAGCTTCTGCTTCTTTTATCTTATTTTCAAGAGCTGTTTTATCAACACTTGGTTCTACTGGTCTTTCTTTAAGACCTGATATTGAATCATTTAATGCTTTTAATGCATTATTTACAGCTTCTTGTGTTGCAGTAGCATTATCTCTTACAGCTTTTGCATCATTCAATTTTTCCTTAAATACATTTACAGTTTCATCTGTATATTTACTTAAGTCTATAGCTTCTGCTTCTTTTATCTTATTTTCAAGAGCTGTTTTA